>Ga0209902_100149_pt1 | contig 120902 bp, 116 predicted proteins | sample FECB27metaG_FD_188304 | JGI IMG/M metagenome (GOLD analysis project Ga0209902, IMG submission 188304) | Cyanobacterial communities from the Joint Genome Institute, California, USA - FECB-27 (SPAdes) (version 2) | ecosystem: Environmental > Aquatic > Thermal springs > Hot (42-90C) > Microbial...
GCCGATCTCGATTGCGACGAGGACGCGCGGCTCGAGGAAGCCCTTGAGCTCGCCGTCGAACAGGCCGACGCCCTTCTTGGCGATCAGCGGCACGATGACGGCGTCCTTGCGGAGGATGTCCGCGGCCTCTTTCATCTTGGCGAGGTAGTCCTCGTCCGAGGTCGCCTTGTCGGCATCGCTCAGTGCCTGGGTGTATTCGGCGCTGCAATAGGTGCTCCAGCCGGCCTTGTCCGGGGTGGGGCAGGCCCACTGGGCCGGCTCGGCGTCGCCCGACATCACGGTGATATCGAACTGCGGCGGACGGCCCTGGAAGATCAGCTGGCTGTAGCGCGCGAGGTCAATGGCGTTGCGGGTCACGTTGAAGCCGGCGCCCTGCATCGCCGGGATCATGATGTCGGCCGGCAGCGACAGGTCAGGCACGTCGCTCAGCGAAGCATATTCGAGCGGGGTCGAGGCGAACTCCGGAGCCTTGGCCATCGCGCCCTCATAGTCGAACGGGTAGGGGCAGGTTTCGGGGCTTTCCGGCGAGTACCAGGGCTGGTTGGGCAGCGCGAAGGTACAGGTGTTCTCGGCACCCCAGGCGGCGCCGAAGGCGTCGTTGTAGGACTGGCGATCGAGCGTCGCGGCAAGCGCCTGGCGCAAAGCCGGGTCGAGCTTCTGGTTGAACACGGCGTAGGTCGGCTCGCCGATCTGCGGGTAGGTGACGAGCGTGAACTTCTTGTCGAGCTCACGCTTGGTCAGCTGTTCCCACAGGTCAATGGTGATCACCGGAACCGCGTCGACTTCACCGGCTTCCAGCGCATTGAGGCCGGCAGTGCCGTCGGTCACGATGCGCACGGTGGCGGCGGTGATCGTTGGCTTGGTGCCCCAGTAGTTCGGGTTGGCTTCAAACTCGAAGGTCGAGTTGGTGGTGTAGGACTTCAGCACGTAGGGGCCGGTGCCGATCGGGTTGGTGGCGATGCTTCCGGCGGCGTGCTCGGGCTGGATCAGCCCGGCGACCGAGCCCATGCCGCGCCAGAAGTTCTGGCTCGGCTGCGACAGCGTCACCTTGACGGTCTGGTCATCGACCTTCTCGATGGCGGTGACGGCATTGTAGGCCGACGAGTTGTTGACGACCGGCGAGGCCTTCATGGTGTTGAGCGAGTAGATCACGTCCTCGACGGTCACCGGGGTGCCATCGGAGAAGTTGGTCTTCCGGATCTTGAACTCGTAGGTCAGCTTGTCGTCGGAAATGGTCCAGGACTCGGCGACGCCGGGCTCAACCGAGCCGTCCTTGTTGAAATAGATCAGCGGCTCGACGACGTTGGCCGGAATCCACAGGCGCAGCGCGGTGAGGCCGCTGGTGACGTAATCGAGCGTGCCCGGATCCTGGCGGGCGATCAGCACCACCTTGTTCTCGGCGGCGCGCGGCGAGGCGGCCATGGCTTCGGCGCCGCCAAAGGCTGCCAGCATGATCGCAGCCGCGGCGATGGCGCCGAGGCGCTGGCCGAACTTTCCCTTAGACTGCATGTTGAATCGTCCCTTCCGATTGTCCCTGAAAATCTGTGCGTGGCGCGGCGCCTCCACATCTGACCCCCTGTGCCGTCGGCAGTGCACCGCGCCTGTGCTGCCGTCGTATTCCATAATGTGGAATGCAAACTCTTTTTGCATGCCGATAGTCTGCATAGGATATGTGCGTATGGCAAGTAGCTTCCCGTTTCAGCGGCAAAACGCGCAGCAATTTGATGTTCGGTCGCTGAGTTGCGTTCCGCTATATGGAACGTTGTTTGCGCAGTAGCATGATTTTCTCGCTGGCGATGGCTGGGTGATCGAGCGGGAATCGGTGTAATCGCCCCGAACACGATGTCATCCCGGCACAGGCCCTTATGCGCGTGGTCGTGCCCACCCACCGGTGTCATCCCAGCGAAAGCTGGGACCCATCCATCCACTTGCGCGGGCTGTGAGTTGGGTCCCAGCTTTGGCTGGGATGACATCGAGTTTGGGGTGCTTGCAGAGCGTTGGTTCGCGTACCGGCGCTACCCATTGCGTCCCAAGGTAGCGTGCATCAGAGCAGCAGGGTGGTTCGGTGGCGGTCTACCGGAAACTGATCTAGCTTCTGCGCCGCCTCGAGGAGAAATTTGACGTGAAGATCGGAATTGTCGGGCTTGGCGCCCGGGTAGGGTACCTGGCGCGGATCGCGGTGCAGCAGGTGCCGGGCGCGAGGTTGGTTGGCTATGTCGATCCGACGCCCTATGGGATGCCGGAACTGACCGGGGCAGGGATCGATGCGGGGCCCGCCTATGAAACGCCGGAGGCGCTGCTCAAGGCCGAAAAGCTCAACCTCTTGATGGTCGGCTCGCCCAACCACATGCATCTCGATCACATCCGGATCGGGCTCGAGGCGGGCCTGAAGGTGTTCACCGAAAAGCCGGTGGTGACCACCGAGGCGGATACCTATGCGCTGCTCGAGCTGTTGAAGCAGAGCGGCGGCGCCGACAGCGTGATGATCGGCCTGGTGCTGCGCTATGCGCCGCTCTATCGCGACCTCGTCGCGAGCTATCGTTCGGGCGCGCTCGGCAAGATCACCTCGATCGAGGCCAGCGAGCACATCGCGCCCTACCATGGGGCGTTCTTCATGCGCGACTGGCGGCGGCGCAGCGGCTATTCGGGCGGCTTCATCCTCGAAAAGTGCTGCCACGATATCGACCTCTACCAGGGGCTGGTCGGCAATCGGCCGGTGCGGGTGGCGAGCTTCGGCGGGCGCAAGACCTTCGTGCCCGAGAACATGCCGACCAAGGCCGGGATCAACGATCTCGACGTGTATTTCCGCAAACCCGGTGGCTGGGAGAGCAATAGCCGGGTGTGGGACGGCGATGGCGACATCATCGACTACCAGACGGCGCTGGTGGAATATTCCGGCGGCGAGAACCTCTGCTTTCACACCAACCTGAATGTGCCCGACGAGTACCGGCATTTCACCGTCATCGGCACGCATGGCATGGCCGAGGGCGATTTCGTGCGCAACTTCTACCGCATGCACGATGCGCGGACCGGCGAACGGATGGTCGACAAGCGCTATGAGACCAAGGGCACCTCGGTACATTACGGCGCCGACGAGCAGATGGTGGCCGATATCTTCGCCCACCTGACCGATGGCGCGTCGCTTCCGGTGTCGATCGTCGACGGGCTGGTGGCGGGGATGACAGCGATCAAGATCGATGAGGCGCGGGCCAGCCGGCAGGTGATTGAGCTCACCGAGACCTGGCGGCAGTTCGACAGCTACGGGCTCAGCTGACGGATTCTCCGTTGGAAGGGCTTTGCGGCCTCAAACGGCGCCGATATGTTCGCGCGGAATTCTCGGAGGACAATCCCATGCATAAATCCATCGCAGCCCTCGGGCTCGCGTCCATCCTGGCGCTCGGCGTCTCCTCGGGGGCGCTCGCCGCCGGCGAGAAAGTCTCGGTGATCACCCCGTTCCTCGCGGCGATCGCGACGGGCGAGATGATCGAGGCGTTCAAGGCCAAGGCGACCGAGTATCAGTGGACCGTCGACGTGGTGGACACCGCCGGCGACATGGCGGCCTTTGCCAGCCGCGTCGAGGATGCGACCACCAGCGGCGCCAACGCCATTGTCCTGGTGTCGGTCGACCCGGCGCAGATCCAGGACCAGGTCGACAAGGCCAAGGCGGCGGGCGTGCCTGTCATCACCATCGACGGCGCCAAGAACGCCTCGAGCGTGCTCAACGTCACCTCCGACAACTACGTGCTCGGCGAGACGATGACCAAGTTCCTGTTCGATCAAATCGGCAACAAGGGCAACATCGTGCGCTTCTTCTACTCGGCACACCCGGGCGTGCATCAGCGCGAGCTGGCGCTCGATGCGGCGCTGAAGGCCAACCCTGAGATCAAGCAGGTGGCCGATCACTACGTGGCAGTACCGGGCCAGGTCGATGACAGCCGCGCCGCCATGGATGCGATGCTGCTCGCCAACCCGGGCGACGGCGCCATCAACGCGGTGTGGGCGGCCTGGGACGAGCCGGGGATCGGAGCCAACCTCGCCATCGAGGCGGCGGGCCGCAAGGGCATCGTCATTGCCGGCATCGACGGCAACCCGCAGGCGATCGACCTGATCAAGGCCTGCGGCGCCTATATCGGCACCGTGCGCCAGGGCTTTGGCGAGATGGCCAGCATCGCGGCCGGCGAGCTCAACACCATCCTCGCCGGCGGCAGCGCCAAGGCCGACGAACTCTACGCGCCGGTGGAACTGATCACCCGCGAGAGCCTCGGCGTCACCTGTCCCTGACGTTGCTGGACCTTTCCGGGATCAGCCGGCGCTTCGGCGCAACCCACGCGCTCGAGGACGTGAGCCTCGCCCTTTCCGAGGGCGAGGTGCTTGGGCTTGTCGGGCCGAACGGCGCCGGCAAATCCACGCTGATCAAGATCATTGCCGGCGCGGATCGACCCGATGCGGGCGAGATCCGCATCGACGGCAGCCTCACGCAGTTTCACTCGGCGCATGATGCCTACGCGGCGGGCATCCGGGTCATCCACCAGGATGCGCCGCTGGTGCCGGGCTTCGATACGGTCGAAAACTGCTATCTCGGCCGCGCCTATCCACGGCGGTTCGGACGGATCGACCGCAAGGCGATGCGCGCGGCGATTGCCGAAGTGGCGGCCGACATCGCGCCGGAGCTCGATCTCGACCTGCCGGTGATGTTCCTGCCGCCGGCCGAGCGGCAGTTCGTGCGGCTGTTGCGGGCGGTGGCCGACAAGGGCCGCCTGCTGATCCTCGACGAGCCGACCGCGGCGTTGCCGGCAGAGGATGCCGAGCGGTTCTATGACGTGCTGCGCCGCACGCGACAGCGCGGCACCTCGATCATCCTGGTCAGCCACCGGCTCGACGAGATCGCCGATTTCTGCGGACGCGCCGTGGTGATCCGCGACGGGCGGATCGTGGCGCGCTTTGCCGAGGGCGAAGTGAAACCCGAGGCGATGATCGCGGCAATGGGCGGCAGCGCCTCGGAGCGCTCGAACCGGGCGACCGACACCAGCGCGCCCAAGATTATCGAGATCGATGGCGTGACGGCAGGCGACCTGACCCGGCCGGCGCGACTTGACGTGCATGCCGGTGAGGTGATCGCGCTTTATGGGCTGGCCGGGTCCGGACGCTCGAGCCTGCTCAACGCGATCTGGGGGGCGATCCCCTGGGTCGGCAAGATGCGGCTCGCCGGTGCGGATTATGCGCCGCGCTCGCCGCGGCAGGCGATTGCCCGGGGCGTGTCGTGCGTGCCGGCCGACCGACATCGCAGCGGGCTGTTCGTCAACGAGGACCTGGTGTTCAACAAGACGCTGCCGCTGCTGTCGGGCTATCGCCGCCTGCGCGGGCTGCCGGTGCCGGATGTGAAGGCCGAAGAGGCGGAGTTTGTTGTCGCTGCCGAGCGGGTGTCGCTCAGTTATCGCGACCCGAAACAGCTGGCGCGGACGTTGTCCGGCGGCAACCAGCAGAAGCTGATCTTTTCGCGCTGGGCCAACCGGCACTCCAAGGTGATGCTGCTCGATGAGCCGACCGAGGGCGTCGACGTGATGGCCAAGGCGACCATCAAGGACATCATCCGGGCCATCGCCGCCGACGGCAATGCGGTGCTGGTTTCGACCTCGGACCGCGACGAGGCGCTGGAACTGGGCGACCGTATCGCGGTGTTCCGGCAGGGCGGCATCGTTAGAGTTTTCACCCGCGCGGAGGCGAGCGCCGAAGCGCTGTCGGCGGCCGCGCAGTCTCGGGAGGCGGCGTGACCCGCACCAATCTCAATCGCTTCGGCACGCTGATCGCCTTCGTGCTGCTCTGCATCGGTTTTTCGATCGCGGCGCCTGCGGCATTCGCGTCGCCGGCCAATGTGTTCAACCTCGTCCAGCAGATGGCGACCCTCGCTATCGTCGCGACCGCGGCGACGCTGGTGATGACCATTTCGGAGTTCGACCTGTCGGTCGGCTTTTCGGCGTCACTGGCGGCGGTGATCTGCTTCGTGCTGTTCGGGCAGGGCTACGACCTGTGGCTGGCGGTGCCGGCAGCGCTGCTGGTGGGGAGCGTCGGCGGTGCCGCCAATGGGGTGCTGGTGGCGCGGTTCGGCATTCCGTCGTTCGTTGCGACGCTGGCGCTCGGCACCATCCTTTCGGGCTTCGCCTTCGGGCTCAGTGGTGGGCAGAGCCTGTTCCAGTCGGTGCCGGATGGCTTCAAGAGCCTGGCGCGCGGCGACGTGTTCGGCATCCCTGTGCTGGGCTTCTGGATCGTCGCGGTGCTGGGGGTCGCGGCGTTCGTCCTGACGCAGACCGAGTTCGGGCGGCGGTTGCGGGCCATCGGCGGCAACGCGCAGGCAGCGCGGCTCGCCGGTCTGCCGATCGTCCGCGACGTCATCGTCACCTTCGCCATTGCCGGCGGGCTCTCGGCTCTCGCCGGGCTGCTGCTGGCGTCGCGACTGGGCAGCGTGCAGCACACCATGGGCGAGCCGCTGCTGCTGCCGGCCTATGCGGCGGTGTTCATCGGCACCACGGCATCGCCCACCGGAGCGCCGACGGTGGCGGGCACGCTGCTGGGCGTCGCCATCACCGGGGTGATGGTCAACGGCATGACCATCGTCGGGGTCGAGCCGTTCGTGCAGAAGATCATGACCGGGGTGATCATTCTCGTGGCGGTGCTGCTGCGCCGGGTGGGGCGGGCGAAATGAGCATCCTGGTGCTCGATTGCGGCAGCTCGGCGCTGAAGGCGACGGTGTTCGCCGACGACGGCGCGGTGATCGCCACCACCGATGCCGGCTACCCCGAGCAGCGTGCGCCGCATCGGCGGGCGCCGGAGGACTGGTGGCGCGCCGCGGTCGAGGCGTTGGGCAGGCTGCCACGCGACGGCGTCACGGCGCTGTCGCTGACCGGGATGATGGAGAACCTGATCGCCGTCGATGCGGTCGGCACGCCAGTGCGGGAGGCGGCGCTCTATTCCGATCCGATCGGGACGGAAGCCTTCGAGGCGGTGGTGGCGCGGCTCGCGGCGGCCGATGCCACGGCGATCCTCGGCAATGCGCCGCGGCCGCTGATGACGGCGTTCAAACTGCTGGCGCTCGGGCCGAAAAACGCCGAATGGGTGCTGCCGGGTTCGAAGGATTTTCTGGCGTTGCGGCTCACCGGCGTCGCGGCCACCGATCCGAGCTGCGCCAGCACCACCGGGCTGATGGATATCGGCACGCGCGACTGGTCGGCTGAGCTGGTCGAACTGCTCGGCATCGATCGCGGCTTGCTGCCCCCGATCCTCGCGGCAGAAACCGTGCTCGGCGGGCTGACGGCTGAGGCCGCGACTGCGCTGGGTCTGCCGGCTGGCATCCCGGTGATCAACGGCTGTGGCGATGCCGCAGCGACGACCATCGGCAGCGGGGCGGAGCAGCCCGATGAGGTCAGCATCTACCTGGGCACCAGCGGTTGGGTGGCGGGTGTCACCGCGCTGACCGAGCGAACGCCGCGGCCATACTATCGGCTGTCGCATCCGCTGCATGGCGGGCTGATCGAGGTGGCGCCGATCTTCTCTGCCGGCGCGGCGGCGCAATGGGCCCGTGACACGCTGAGTCTGACCCTCTCCGAAGCCGAGCGGCTGGCGGGTGAGGCGGATGCTGCACCCGGCGGGGCGCTGTTCCTGCCTTATCTCAACGGCGAGCGCACCCCGTTCGTCGACCTTGAACTCAGGGCCGGGTTCGCCAATGTCGCGGCTAGCGACAGCGCGGCGGCGCTCTACTATGCGGCGCTCGAAGGCGTGGCGTTCGCCATCGCCGCCAATGTGCGGGCCATGGGCGCCGTTGGGCCGGTTTACCTGGTGGGCGGTGGCGCGCAGAGCGCGGTGTGGCCGCAGATCATGGCCGACGTGCTGGGCCGCGAGGTCACGGTGCCGCAGTATCCGGTATTGGCCGCGAGCCTCGGCGCCTATCGCGCCGCAGCGAAGGCACTTGGGCTGACCGTCGGCGCCGCGGCGCGGGGCAGGGTTTTCCTGCCGAGGGCCGATCGGGCGGAGCGGATTGCGCGGCAGCAGCAGCGGTTCGAGCGGGCTACAGTGATGCTGCGGGAGCTGGCGCGGGTTTAGGCCGGACTAGATGAACGCCGGTGCGGGCCGACCCCCACCCTTAATCCCTCCCCCTAAGAATGGGGAGGGAGACGGCAGCCTCGATGTCCGTGTGAGGGTCTCCCTCCCCATTCTTAGGGGGAGGGGACAGGGGTGGGGGTCCGCGACCACCAGCCCAGCGGCCAGCTAGTCGCCCGCTTCCGCCGCCAGCATATCACTCAGGTCCCGCGAAAAATGCCTGCGGAACATGGTCAGCTGGGCGGCGCCGAGCGGGGTGGCGCGGGCGCCCAGCGTGCCGGCGACGAGGCGAGGGCGCCTGGCGCCGATGACCACCAGTTCGGCCAGCGACTGCTCGGTTGCCGCCACCAGCCGCTCGATGATCGGCTGCGGGGCGGTGCTGTCGATGATGGCGTGATCGATCTCCAGCACGGCGCCGGTATTGACGATGATCTCGGCGAGGGCGCTGCCCGACGCCTCGACCCATGGGGCGATGTGCGCTTCCCAATCTGCCCATGGCCAGTCGGAGGGGTTGCCGACCGGCAGTTCGATGCCCGCCTTGGCGAGGCGCCGGCCGAGGGCCGTGGTCGAGGCGATGTCGTGGCCGAAGCTGCGATGGCCGTCATGGCCGTTGACCAGCATCGATCCGAGGTTGGCGGAGTTGCCGGTCGGGCCTTCCCACAGCGTGTGTTCGGCGGTGATGCCCGCCCCGAGATAGGTCGAAACGAACAGGTGTACCAGGTTGGCCGGGCGCGGTGGCTGCGACATCACCATTTCGGCGAAGCAGGCGCAGTTGCCGTCATTGAACCAGGTGGTGGCGAGGCCCGTCGCCGCTTCGAGCGCGGCGCGCAGATCGAGGTCACGCCACGCCTCGAGCTGATCAGCCGGCGGGTCGACATTGCCGATCAGGCTACCGAGGTTGCTGGGTGTCGCGAGGCCGACGCCGGCGACGCGTTGCTGCTGCGCGGGGCTGAGCCGGGCAACAAGGCCGGCGATCGCTTCGGCCGCCTCGGCGATGACGGTGGTTGCGTCGGGGTAGGCGAAATCGCGGCGATAGCGGCCGAGATCCTCGCTGCCGAGGTTGATCAGGGTGATGTCGATGTGGTGCCAGGAGATCTCGCAGCCGATGCCATAGGCGCCGGCGTAGTCGAGGTAGAGCGGCGTCGCCGGCTGGCCGCGGCGGCCGCGCAGCACATCGCCACGGGTGATGAGGCCATCATCCTCGAGCTCGGTGACGATCGCCGACGCCGTCTGCGGGGCGAGGCCGGTGCGACGCGACACTTCGGCGTTGGAAATGCCGGGGCTGAAGGTGATGGTGGTGAGCACGGCGCGGCGATTGGCGGCGCGCAGGCTGGCATGTTGCACGCCGCGTCCCGCGGGTTCAAAAAAGTCAGCCAATTCTAAGCCCTCGCCGCAACCCAAATTGACGCCGAAGCAACGCCGCTCAGCCCGAAGTACGGGCTGAGCTTCGATTCCTGCGTCCACAAGTACTAAGTGGGGTGGCGCGGCGGGGCGTCAACCCACGAGATCACTACCAATTGGTCACAGAGCCATCGCGGCGGTGCAGCATGGGTGCCTGCCAGAACTTGAAGCTTTGCTGCTTGATCAGTTCTTCATTGACCTCGATGCCGAGCCCCGGGGCATTGCTGACCGGGTAGTGCGAGCCCTCAAGCCGCGGCTGCACGGGGAAAAACTCGGTATTGTCGAAGCCGAGATGTTCCGCCGGGCTGGAGCGGGTCTCGAGCCAGGAAAAGTTCGGCACCGCTGCCGAGAAGTGAACGGTGGCCGCCGTGCAGATCGGGCCGAGCGGGTTGTGCGGCATCATGTCCACGTAGTGCGCCTCGGACCAGCCGGCGACCTTCATCGATTCGGTCAGGCCGCCGACATTGCACACGTCGATGCGGTTGAACTGATGGATGCCGCGTTCGATGTAGGGCAGGAACTGCCACTTGGACGCAAACTCCTCGCCGATGGCGAAGGGTATGTCGGTGAGGGTGCGCAGCGATTCATAGGCCTCGGGGGTCTCGTCGCGGATCGGCTCCTCGAGAAAGTCGAGCGTGCCGGACGGCATCTTCTGGCAGAAGCTCGCAGCCTCGGCCACGGACAGGCGGTGGTGGAAGTCGATGCCGAGGATGACGTCCTCGCCCAGCTCCTCGCGCGCCTTGACCATCCACTTGGCGGTCTTGCCGATATGCTCACGCGGCTCGTAGACCGTTTCGCCATGACCCGACGGCGACAGCCGCATGGCGTTCCAGCCATGGGCAATCAGCATTTTGGCCTGCTCGATCATTTCGGGGCCGGGTTCGCCCGAGGTGGTGGCGAAGGTCGGGATCTTGTCGCGCTGCTTGCCGCCCAGGAGCTCGTAAACGGGTACTCCCAATGCCTTGCCCTTGATGTCGTAGAGCGCGATGTCGATGGCCGAGATCGCCGCCTGCAGCACGCGGCCGCCCTCGAAATACTGGCTGCGATAGAGCAGCTGCCAGATGTGGCCGATCTTGAACGGGTCCATGCCGATGAGGATCTCGGCGTAGTGCTCGATGGCGCCGACTACTGCCTTTTCGCGACCCGACAGGCCGCTTTCGCCCCAGCCGAAAATGCCCTCGTCGGTCTCGATCTTGACGACGAGCTGGTTACGGATGCCCACCCAGACGGCGTAGGGCTTGATGGCGGTAATCTTCACTTCAATGGCTCCTCAGCGGCGGGGTTGTCCCGCTCGATTGTGAGAGAAGGGGCCCTGATTGGCGGAAGGGAGTCAATTGGACGAGCGAATGAACCGGCGGGGCGAAGCCGGCGTCGACGGCCGGCCCCAGGGCATGGCCGCTCCAGCCGATCGACCGTCGCGGCCCCCGCCTCGCGCTTAGTTGGTCTTGGGCGAGCCACCCAATCTGGCACGCATCCCGCCATCGACCCGCAAGACCTCGCCGGTGATAAAGGAGGCGTTTTCGGAAGCGAGGAACAGCACGGCGCTGGCGACCTCGGACGGGTGGGCCATGCGGCCGAGCGGATGCATGGCGTCGATTTCCGCATACACGGCGGCCGGGTCGGGCGCGGCGTCGACAGCGTTGCGGAGCAGTGGGGTATCGACCGAGCCAGGGGCGATGCCGTTCACGCGCACGCCGTAGGGAGCGTAGTCGACGGCCATCGAGCGGACGAGGCCGATGAGGCCGTGCTTGGACACCGAGTAGGCGGTGACGCCGGCCTGTGAGGCCACACCCTGCACCGAGGAGATGTGGACGACGCTGCCTTTTGAGGCGCGCAACATGGCCATCGAGGCCTTCGAGATGAGGAAGGCGCCCTTGAGGTTGACGTCGAGGGTGCGGTCCCAGAGCGCCTCGTCGGTGGTCTCGACGGTGCCGTAAGTCTGGATACCGGCATTGTGGCTCAATACGTCGAGGCCGCCGAAGCTCTGTTGCGCCATGGCCGCGGCACGGCTGCAGTCGGCGAGGCTGGCGACGGAGCCGACGCAGATCTCGGTGGCTGCGGCCTTGCCCTTGAGCGCGGCCGCGACCTCATCGAGCCCGGCGGCATCGACATCCATCAGTACAAGCTTGGCGCCCTCGGCCGCGAAGGCCTCAGCGACGGCGCGTCCGATGCCCTTGGCCGCGCCGGTGACCAATACACGTTGCATGAAGTCCTCCCTGTTGTTGCCGGGCATATCAGCATCGGAACGGTGCTGGCGAAAGATGGAAACAGGGACTAATAGGCGCCGTCACCCGCCAGCCGGGCGGCCACCGCCCGCAAGCAGCGGCCTGCAACACACCGCCGGTTGTTGTTTGCCGAGGTGTAATAAAGAAGTTCCACCGGTAACCATTTTCGCGGTTCTGCCTATAACGTGATCGGCGAAGTCGTTGCGGCGCGTTGACTTTCGACGTGACAGACGCTTAGTGTTAAAAATGTGTTACAAAGAGGAGGAGGGTAAGATGCCTCATCTTAAACTTGCGTGTGGAACTCTGGCAGCGGTTTCTTTCATGGCTGCCCTGTGGAGCCCGGCTGCGCTGGCGCAGAGCGCTCCGACGGACATTCCTGGCGTTATGTCTGTTTGCGCACCGGTGGTGGGCGAACAGTATGACGGCGACAAGGACCGCTGGGGCCAGTGTATTGCCGCAGTGGACGGTTTCCTCAAGGGCATCGGTGCGCCCTCGGAAGCCGCTAATGAGACGATCGCTGAACTGGTGGCGGCTCTGGTTGAGCTCTACCAGGACGACGAAACTTGTCTGGTAGACCAGACCGAGCTTCCGATCGCAATTGAAACGGCGGCACAGCTTTCGACTGATGGGGTTCAGCAGGCCCAGATCATCGAGATCAGTGCCACGATCAGGGATTGCCAGATTATTACTACGGCGGCGATCCCCGTGCCGGAGCTGGCCAGCGCCAATTAAGGCGCCGGCTATCTGCCTAACCCGATGGCAGGGTCCAGGCCTCATCGCAGGGTGAGGCGAGGATTGGTGTTTGGGCAGTGCCGGGCAGCGGGCCACACGCTGACGGTGCTTATGAGCGGTAGTGCCATTGCGGTGGCGTGCCGTCGATTTTGAAGTTCGGCCGAGCTACTGGCTGAGCGCCGCGTTCCCGAGGGCGGGAGAGGATGTAGTCGCTTGGCGGATGCAGCCGAGTGCTTTGGGCTAGGCGACGGAGCAAAACTTGCGTGTCTTTCTTTCGTCCGAGATCGGGGATGTGGTCCCGATCGATCGCGCGTTCACCAGGCGGGTACCGCAACATGGCCTGCCGCTGGCTTTGAACAACGGAATCCCGGTGATCGCGGCGAGGCCGCCACGGGCGACCGTTCAGGATATCCTCAAGCGAACCATCGACATCGTGCTTTCGGCGGGGGCGCTGATCGCGCTGTCGCCGACGCTGCTGATGCTGGCGATCGCCATCAAGCTTTCCAGTCCCGGGCCGGTGCTGTTCCGGCAATGGCGCCACGGCCGCAATGGCGTGCCGTTCCGCATCTACAAATTCCGCACCATGCGGACAGACGCCTGCGATCCGACCGGGGTGCGACAGGTGACGACCGGCGACCCCGGGGTGACGCCGCTTGGGCGCTTCATGCGCTCGCGCAGCCTCGACGAGTTGCCGCAGCTGTTCAATGTGCTCAGGGGCGACATGTCGCTGGTCGGACCGCGCCCGCATGCCATCGGCATGAAGGCAGCGGGCGTGGTCTATGAGGACCTGGTGCCTTACTATGAGCTGCGGCACGCAGTGCGGCCAGGCCTGTCGGGTTGGGCTCAGGCCAATGGCCTGCGCGGACCGACGACCGATGCGCAGTCTTCGTGCAGCCGGATCGATCACGACCTGGCCTATATCCAGAATCAGTCGCTTGGCCTCGACCTCAAGATCATCTGGATGACGATCAAGAGCGAGTTTCTCTCCGGCTCCGGCAACTGACGGACGTCGGGCGGCCCGGCGCCCCGCGCGTGGAGGCCAGCCCCCTGTCGCACCATTGCGCGGCCTTCATCGTCGTTTGGCGATGGAGTGCTCTTTTCTTTTCGCTCCGATCCGCCTAGAGCATTTCCATCGTCTCGCTGAGACGACGGAATGCTCCAGGTTATCGGCTTGGTCGCGCTTTCGAGGTGGAAAAGTCTCACGACTTTTCCTGCAGGCGCTCCAGGACGTGTCGGGCGAGTGAAGGGAAGCGTGATGCCGAAGACCGACATTGCCCGGCGGGTTTACAACCATACCTGGAAGCTCGATCCGATCGTCAGAAGCCTGCTCGATACGGATTTCTACAAGCTATTGATGCTGCAGATGATCTGGGGGCTCTACCCCAAAGTCGACGCCACCTTCTCGCTGATCAACCGCAAGACCTCAGTCCGTCTCGCCGACGATATCGACGAGGGCGAACTGCGCGCGCAACTCGACCATGCGCGGACCCTCCGCTTCGGCAAGAAGGAGATGATCTGGCTGGCGGGTAACAGCTTTTATGGCTCGAAGCAGATTTTCTCGCCCGAGTTCCTGCGCTGGCTCGAGGGGTTCCGGCTGCCGGATTACCACCTCGAAAAGCGCGACGGGCAGTTTGAGCTGACCTTCCACGGCAAGTGGATCGAGACCACGATGTGGGAGATCCCGGCGCTCGCCATCATCAATGAACTGCGCAGTCGTGCCGCGTTGAAGGCCTATGGGCCGTTCGCGCTCGACGTCGTCTATGCGCGGGCCAAGGCCAAGATGTGGGAGAAGGTGGAGCGGCTGAAATTGCTCCCTGAGCTCCGCATCTCGGATTTCGGCACCCGTCGCCGGCACTCGTTCCTGTGGCAGCGCTGGTGCGTCGAGGCGCTGAAGGAAGGGCTGGGGCTCGAAGTGTTTACCGGCACGTCGAACGTGCTGCTGGCCATGGACAACGACCTTGAGGCACTGGGCACCAACGCGCATGAGCTGCCCATGGTGCTGGCGGCAATCGCGCCGAACGAGGAAGCGCTGAAACAGACGCCGTACCAGGTGCTGCAGGATTGGGAGAGCTACTATGGCGGCAATCTCAAGATCGTCCTGCCCGACGCCTTCGGTACCGATGCGTTCCTCAGGCATGCGCCCGACTGGGTGGCGGACTGGACCGGCTTCCGGCCGGACAGTGCGCCCGCCATCGAGGGCGGCGAGAAGATCATCAAGTGGTGGCAGGAACGCGGGCGCGACCCGCGCGACAAGCTGCTGATCTTCTCCGATGGGCTGGACGTCGACATGATCGAGGAAGCCTATCACCACTTCCATGGCCGGGTGCGCATGGCCTTCGGCTGGGGCACCAACCTCACCAACGATTTCTCGGGCTGTTCGCCGTGGCCCAACCCGCAGCTTGAGCCGATCTCGCTGGTGTGCAAGGTGAGCGAGGCGGATGGCCGTCCGGCGGTGAAGCTCTCGGACAATCCGGAGAAGGCCACCGGCGATGCGGCAGAAATCCGCCGCTACATCAGGATCTTCGGCGACAAGGGCCGGGTTTCCCACAAAGTTACCGTCTGACAGACGCTGTTTTTCGTCGCGGGAATCGAATCGGAAGAGTCTCACAGCTTTCCCTGATCCCGCTTGGTTATCTGAGGTCTTATGCATTACTCCGCCTGTATCGAGTGGCTGTTCGCCACCGAAGAACCTGATGTTGCCAACCGGGTCCGCGCGGCCAAGGCCGCGGGGCTCGACGCTGTCGAGTTCTGGCGTTTCTCCAACAAGGATTGCGACGCCATCAAGCTGGCGCTCGACGAAACCGGGCTGACGCTGGCCGGGATTCTGTGTGAGCCGATCGCGCCGCTGACCAATCCGGAATCGCACCAGTGGTTCCTCGAGGGGGTGCGCACCTCGCTGGCGGCGGCGCTGCAGCTGGGCGCCAGGGTGATCATCGCCCAGGCCGGCGACAACCAGCCCGGCATGGCGCGCGCGGCGCAGCATGCGGCGATCGTCAAGGTGCTGAAGGAAGCCGCCAGAATCCTCGAGGGCTCGGACGTGGTGCTGGCGCTGGAGCCGCTCAACGACCGCGTGGATCACCCGGGCTATTACCTCACCTCGACCGAGGAAGGGCTCGACATCGTCGACGAGGTGGGCCGGCCCGAAATCAAGCTGCTCTATGACATCTACCACGCGGCCGTGATGGGCGAGGAAATCGAGGTGCTGGCCGGCCGGCTCGATCGCGTCGTGCATGTGCATCTTGCCGATACACCGGGCCGCGGCGAGCCGGGCAGCGGTCGCATGGACTATGCCGAGCGGCTCGAATGGCTAAAGGCGCAGGGCTATGACGGGCTGATCGGGCTCGAGTACAAGCCGAGCAGGCCGACGGTCGAGACGCTGAAGTTCCGCGATGCGGTGTAAGCCGAAAATGAACGGAACGGAGATGGGGCGCTCAGCGTGAGTTAAGCTTGGGTGTGACAGCGTCGTGGCCATCCAGGAGGAGGTCCAGATGCGCTCTCCCACTCGACTCCAGCTTATCCGCAGCCTCGCTTTTTGCGTCGGCATACTTGTCGCCGGCGCAGCGCTAGCCGCTCCCAAGGACAACGCGGCAAAGTCCGATTGCCTGCAGAAGGCGCTGGTGCAGTTCAATATCGATGATGCGGGTTGTGCGATCTACCCGCTCACCTCGGTGATCTATGGCGAGTGCAAGGTTCGCGTCGCGCGGGCCTACCAGATTGCCATGGCCAACTGTGTGCTCGACACACCGTCATCAAGCAGCCGGCCGCAACTGCGCAATCCGGGCAGGCTGACCATCAAGCAATAGTCAGTCAGTCAGTCAGTCCCCGGCTTCACCCCTCAGCCAATAGCCGGCGGCGCGGATGTAGTCGTTGTTGAAGCCGCGGGCGACGAGATGGTGGCGCAGCATCTTGGCCATCTGGGCTTCGCCGGCAACGAAGGCGAAACCTTCGCCGGGTGGGAAGCCGATCTCGGCGACTGTGGGCAGGATCAGGTTGTCGGCGCCGGCCTCGCGGCCGTCGCGATGTATCCAATGGATCGCCACCGGAGAGCTGGTTTCGAAGCGCTGCTCGTCGGCGGCCTCGGGCACTTCGACGATGGCGATAGCAGGCTTATTGGCGGGCAGTTCCTCGATGCGGCGGCCGATGGCGGGCAGCGCGGTCTCGTCGCCGGCAATGAAGTACCAGTCGAACGCCTCGGGGACACGGATGGTGCCGCGCGGACCACCGATCATCAACTGGTCGCCGGGCCTGGCGGCCGCCGCCCAGCTTGAGGCCGGGCCATCGCCATGCAGCACGAAGTCGAGGTCGAGGGTCAGCCCTGCGGCGTCGAAGTAGCGCGGCGTGTATTCGCGCACGAACGGCTTTGCCACCTCGTCGGGCCAGACGAGGCCATCGGGATGGCGCTCAGGGCGGGGGAGCGGCTTGCCGTCGGAGGGCAGGAAGACCTTGACGTGGTCGGCGTGCCCCGGGGACTGAAAGCCCTCGAGTTCTGGGCCGGTCAGCCGGATCCGGCGCATATGCGGGGTGAGGTCGACGACCGAGGCGACGTCGAGGATGCGGATGCGGGTTTCGAGCCGGACGCGCTCGAGCGATCTATTTATGACTTCCATGGTCAAGATTTAGCCGAGGCCGATCCGATCGGTCAAGTGAACACCCCGTAAGCTGTGATTGTTCGATCGAAACAAACAATCCCTTGCGCCGATGGTGCGCTATTCGAGTGAATGCCGGTGCCCTATCTCTAGTGCCGAAGCGACCGGCAAAGGCCGGCACACTAGACAGCGATCGGCAGGGGCCGACACAGGAGCGCGATCGGCAAGAGCCGACGCAAGGAGTTAGCGATGATCACTCAGATCAAGGGCCTGCACCACGTTACCTCGATGGCGCGCGATGCGGCCGAGAACAACCATTTCTTTTCGAAGACGCTCGGCCTGCGCCGGGTCAAGCAGACGGTCAATTTTGACGCGCCCGATGTCTATCACCTCTATTACGGTGATGAGGTCGGCACGCCGGGCACGGTGATGACGCACTTTCCGTTCCCGCACATCGCCCGTGGCCGGCCTGGCGTCGGCGAGGTCGGCACCACGGTATTCTCGGTGCCTGAGGGTTCGCTCGGCTACTGGCAGGAGCGGCTGGCGGCGGATCGCGTCGGGGATCTCGAACTCTCCGAAAGCTTCGGTGAGAAGCGCCTGAGCTTCCGGGCGCCGGAGGGCGATGCGCTGGCCCTGGTCGAGAATGCTGCCGATGCGCGGCTGCCGTGGACCGGCAACGGCGTCGATGCCGAGCATGCGATCCGTGGCTTCCATTCGGCCTCGCTGCGGCTGCGCGATGGCGGCGCCACCGAAGAGCTGCTGAAGTTCATGGGCTACCAGAATGCCGAAAGCTCGGGGAACATCCACCGGCTGATCCGGCCGGATGGCAACCCGGCCAACAGCATCGACATCGAGGTGCTGCCTGATGCCAACCGGGCCGATCTCGGCGCCGGGTCGGTACACCACATCGCCTTCGCGGTGGAGAACCGGGCGGCGCAGCTCGAAGTGCGCAAGGCCTTGCTGGACACCGGTTACCAGGTGACGCCGGTGATCGACCGCGACTATTTCTGGGCGATCTATTTCCGGACCCCGGGCGGTGTGCTGTTCGAGATCGCGACGAACGAACCCGGCTTCGACCGGGACGAGGACACCGCGCATCTGGGTGAAGCGCTGAAGCTGCCCAAGCAGCACGAGCACCTGAGAAGCACGCTGGAGCAGACGCTGCAGCCGCTCGAAGAGAAGGAGCCGGCATGATGGCCGAGACGATCGACAGCTACGTCAACGTGGATATCCCCGGCGCATCCTCGGACGCGCCGGCCTTCTACCTGTTGCACGGTACCGGCGGCGACGAACATCAGTTCACCGACCTCGCGGCCGAACTGAAGCCCGGGGCGCGACGCATCGGGGTACGCGGTGACATCTCCGAAGGCGGAGCGCTACGCTACTTCAAGCGCGTCGGCGAGGGCCGCTACGACATGGCGGACCTGGCGCGGGCGACCAGGAAGCTCGCGGGCTTTGTCGGCGCCAGCAAGGGGAACGCGAAGGAAGTGCTCGGACTGGGGTATTCGAACGGGGCGAACATCCTCGCCTCGGTCTTGTTCGAGGCGCCGGAACAGTTCGATGTGGCGGTGCTGATGCACCCCCTGATCCCGTTCACGCCCAAGCCGCAACCGGGGCTGAAGGGTAAGCGGATCATCATCACGGCCGGCCGGCGTGACCCGATCGCGCCGGTGCACTCGGCGGAGTTGCTCTCGGCCTACTTCAAGGAGCAGGGCGCCGAGGTATCGCTGTTCTGGCACGAAGGCGGCCACGAAATCCGCCGCGAGGAACTGCTCGCGGTACGGGATTTTCTCGGCTGAGGAACGCCGTGGTTCGTCGTGTATGTGCGCCAAGCTACGCTCGTGCTCCACCCACCGGACGTCATCCCAGCGAAAGCTGGGACCCATCCATCCACTTGCGCGGTGGCGAGACGGACGAGGGCGAAGCCCTCGCCGTGGGGTCCCAGCTTTCTGGGATGACACCGAGTTGAGGGGCACCATCGAGTGGCAAGGTGAGCGATGGGCGCTGGCGTCAGATCAACCCGTGCTCCTGCATCGCCTGCTGCTCGTCGGGGGTAATGTAAGCGAAGATCTTGGGTGTATCGCCGGCGACGTTGAGGAAGTAGCGGTTGGCGAAGCCGACTGTGCCGGTCTTGCCGTCCCGCCTGCGCTTGTAGTCGAACTCCCAGTCGACCGTCGCCATGACGTTGGCGTCATCGAGTTCAGCGACCTTGACGCCGGTGATCCGCATGGCAGTGCCACCGACGTTGCGGTATTTGGCAAAGCCCTGGCCGATCATGTTCCTGAACTCGGTATTGTTGGCGCCGCCCATCACGCCCTGCGGGCTCGATTCGACCAGGTAGGGCGCGAAGCTTGCCACGGTGCCGTCGACATCCTCGACGGGCGGATCCTGCAGCGCAGCGTTGCTGCGTTTGGCATAAGCCTCGAAGAAGCTCTTGATATCGGTGCCTTGTTTCAGCATTGGCCTTCTCCTTGTACCTGACCAATGCTCCCCGGGGCGGATCGGTTGCCTCGCGCCGGCTCGCCGGCCGGCGCCACCCACCCGGTGGCGCGTAGAACCCCATCAGCCGACGAAGTCGACGGGCACGCCGGGTTTCACCATCTTCGCCAACTCATTGGCATCCCAGTTGGTCAGCCGCACGCAGCCATGCGAGCCGGTCTTGTCGATGAGAGATGGTTCCGGGGTGCCGTGGATGCCGAAGGTCGGCTCGCTCAGGTCGATCCACATCGAGCCGACCGGCCCGTTCGGACCGGGCGGGATAGTGAGCACCTCGGTGTTCTTGCCCTGCTGGAAGTTGACCTTGGGGTTGTAGGTGTACTCGGGCATCGGGGCGACGCCTTCGACGATGTGGGTGCCCGACGGAGAGGGGTTCTCCTCGGAGCCGATGGTGGCAGGATAAGCGGCAAGCAGCCGATTGTCGGCGCCATAGGCGCGGACCTGGCGCACTGACTTGTCGGCCTCGATGCGAATGACCTCGCCTTTGAGATCGGGGCCATAGGCGGCGACGTAGATCGGTTCGCCGACCGTGTAACCGGCGCCGGGATTGAGCGCCTTCAAGAGGTCGATATCCATATGGAAGCGCTCGGCCAGCGACTCCTCGATCGAGGTGTAGCCGAGGAATTTGCGCTTTGCCTGCTCGGCATAGTCCTTGGGGATCGGCTCGCCGATGGCGTTGAGGTCATCAGCGATGATGGCGTAATCGCCGATCACCGGCCCGCCGGTTTCGAGCGCCGCCAGCATCTCGGGGTCGAGCGCCCCATCGGGCGGCAGCCCGCGCATCAGCTCGAAGGCCAGCACGGCCTTGCGGACATTGTCGCCATCGAAGCCATCGATGACGCCAGGCGAGGCGCCGGCCCGATCGAGCAGCACCTGCAGGCGGACCACGGCCGGGTCGGGGTGACGCTCGGCCGTGACTGCGGGATCGGCCGTTTCGACAGGTGGTGCGTAGATCGCGGCGAGGGTCGAGATGTCGGCGGCGTTCACCGCCTCGGCAGTGAGTGGAGGGATCGGCAGGGTTACCGCCTCCTGCGCGTGGGCAGCGGCAGCGGCAAGGGCAAAAGCGAGGATGGCGAGCGCGCGGCGCATGGTTTCCAATTCCTTTAGGGAACAGGAAAGCGCGCCAGCGGGCTACAAGTTGCCTCGGCGCCCCCTTGGAGGCGCCGGATGGTTAGCATTTGGCTAAAAAGCGACCGGCCGGACGAGGGCGAAGCCCACGCCGGGAGGCTGTCGCCGAGGTCAGGCCTGCAGGTCGGCCCATTCGGGGTGGCGGCGGAACTGCGCCACGACGTAGGAGCAGACCGGTACGATCTTGCTGCCGGTGGCGCGGGCGTCGGCGATGGCGGTTTCCACCAGCTTCAGCGCCAGGCCGAGGTTGCGATGCTGCGGCGGCACGCCGGTATGGTCGGCAATGATGGTGTTGGCGTCGCGGCGCTGGTAGGTCATTTCGGCTTCGGAGCCGTCGGGGAGATAGACCACGTAGCGGCCACGGCCGTTGGCTTCTTCGTGCTCGACGGGGAGTTCGTCAGACATAGCTGGCCTTTCAGTTCGGCGGCGGGTGAGCGCCGGTAATGCATGTCATATGGGGTGGCAGCGGACAGGCGGAAGGGCGGTGGGGGCAGGTCAGATCTGCGTCATCGGCTCACCCAGTTCGGGGAACAGACGCCGCTCATTGAGGAACGGGTGCACCGCCAGGGCTGCGGCCATGTCCTTGAGCGCCAGCGCCCGCTTGCCCAGCTGCAGGTACATCAGGGCGCGCCCGGAGAGGGCGCCGAAGTGGCGCGGCTCGAGGGCCAGCACTTTCTCGCAATCGGCGATCGAGGCGTCGAAATCGCCCAGCGTGTAATAGATGGTGGCCCGTTGGTTCCAGCCTTCGGCATAATCGGGATAGTCGGCGATCAGCTTGTCGAGCAGGCGCAGTGCGCCGGCCGCGTCGCCCATGCCGCGCGCCGTCAGCACCTCGCGCATGCGGCCAGCGAGGATCGGGTCGGACGGGGTGGTCCAATAGGTCCAGATCTGCGCATCGATCGCCTGTGCGGTTTCGGCATTCGGCGCCACACGCAACTGGGCGAACAGCTTGTCGATAGCGGCGCGGTCGGCGGCGTCGTCTGCGAAAGCCGAGCCTGCCGCGAGCAGCAGCATGAGCCCCATGAAGAGGCGCGTCAGGATCGAAGCGAGCCGACGTGGGATGTGCAGCATCGGGCGATATTCGACCTCATGCCGGCGCGGCGCAAGTAGGAGTTAGTGCTCCGCCTCGCCCTTGCTCCCCTCAAGGGGGAGGGAGGCGACGGTTTCGTGGCCGGTGGTCGCCGTCTCCTTCCGCCAGCGGGCCTCGATGCTGCGGCCGAAGGCGCCGAGATAGGGCGCGGCGGCGAACAGGATCGACCGCCAGTAATGCAGCAGGAGGAACAGCACGACCAGCACCAGCGCGCCGACGATGATCACCAGCTCGAGGCTCAGCCCCATCGATTTCAGCCAGGCAGAAAGCAGCATGCCGGGGAGGATATGCGCCGCGGCCCAGACGAAGGCCGAGGTGACGTTGATGATCGAGAAGTGCCGGTAGTTCATGCCGAACATGCCGGCAATGCCGGGGACGACCGCCTTCACCCCCGGGATGAACCGCCCGATGAACACCGACTTGCCGCCGTGCCTGGCAAAGAACGCTTCGCCGCGAGCGATCAGCGGCAGGTGGTTGCGGAACGGCCAGAGCGTCTTGATCCGGTCCTTGAGCCAGAAGCCGAGCGTATAGGAGATCGCATCGCCGACCACGGCGCCGAGCACCGCGGCAAGGTAGATCTCCCAGAACGGCAGCTTACCCTCAGCGATCAGCCCGCCGGCCAGCAGCAGCACCGGGGTCGAGGGGATGAACAGGCCGAGGATGAACACCGCCTCGGTGGCGGCGATCAGAAAGATGAACCACAGGCTGAGCCAGAAATTGCCCGAGATGGTTTCGAGCACCATCTCCAGCCAGCCAGTGAGCGCAGTGAAAATCTCAAGCATCGGCCCTCAATAGCGGGCCGGCGTGAGATGCGTATGACAGGGGGTTTGAGAGGCTTTCCTAGTGCCCGGCCTCGGGCTTCTGCCAGCGGGCCTGCAGCGAGCGGCCGAACTCGCCCATGAAGGGGGCGAAGACGAGGAGGATCCGCTTCCAGAAATGGACCACGAGGAAGGCCACGGTCAAGACGATGGCGCCGACGATGATCACCATCTCAAGGCTCAGCCCGATGGACTTGAGCCAGCCGGTGAGCAGCACGCCGGGCAGGATATGCACGGCCGCCCAGACGAAGGCGGAGATGACGTTGATCACCGAGAAGTGCCGGTAGGGCATGCTCATCATGCCGGCGACGCCGGGGATGACGGCTTTGACGCCGGTGATGAAGCGGCCGATGAAAATCGCCTTGCCGCCATGGCGAGCGAAGAACACTTCGCCCTGCTCGATCAGCTTCAGGTGGTTCTTGAACGGCCAGACCGTTCGGATCTTGTCCTTGAGCAGGTAACCGACGGTGTAGGAAATGGCGTCGCCGATAATGGCGCCGAGCACCGCGGCAAAGAAGATCGGCCAGAAGGGCAGGCTGCCCTGCGCGATCAGGCCGCCGGTCAGCAGCAGGATGGGGAGCGACGGCACCAGCAGGCCGAGGATGAAGACGGCCTCACCGATGCAGACGAGGAAGATGAACAGCAGCGAAAGCCAGAAATTGTCGGAGATGCCCTGCAGGAACAGCTCGAGCCAGGTCGAGATGGAGTGAAGAAATTCGAACATAGGCTCCTGGAAGCTCCCCTGGAATAAGGCGCGGAGCCCCAAGCCCCACGCAGCAGCGTGTCATGAATGGAAGGGCGCCACCAGCCGCCATGGGCACCCGCTTTGCGACTATTTGAAGGGGGGTGCATGAACTCCGCGTGAACGTGGTAGAGCATGTAAATTGTCGCGCTTTCGAAGCGGAAAAGTCTGCAACTTTTCCTGAAAGCGTTTTATGCCGTCTCTGCTGAGCTCGGGGCCGTGGGGGCGAGCGGGCAGCAAAGACAGCAGGAATGAACGATGTCGCTGCCCATCCATCACATGATTTCCAGTGGACCGCAGCCGGTGGCGCCGTTCAGCCATGCGGTCGAGGCCGACGGCTTTGTGTTCATTACCGGGCAGATGCCGACTGACCCGGCGGCGCCCGACGCGCCGCTGCCGGAGGGAATCGAGGCGCAGACGCGCCGGGTGATCGACAACCTGAAGTTGATCCTCGGCGGCATCGGGCTGGGGCTCGAGCACGTGACGATGGCGCGCATCTATCTCACTGAGTTCCAGCGCGACTATGCGGCGCTCAACGCGATGTGGCCGAGCTTCTTCGAGGCCGGAAAGCTGCCGGCCCGCACCACGGTCGGCGTCACCGCGCTGGCGGTGGGGGCGCTGGTCGAGATCGACCTGATCGCGCGGCGACCCTAGAGCAGCGCCAGCCCCGCGCCGGCCGCGGCGCTCAGCAGCACCACCAGCCATGGCGGAGTTCTGATCAGCAGCAGGACCAGCGCGCCGATGCCCCAGCCGAGATCGAGCGGGCCGAACACGGCGCTGGTGAACACCGGATCATAGAGCGTTGCCAGCAGCAGGCCGACCACGGCGGCGTTGGCGAGATCGAGCCCGGCGCGCAGACGCGGGTTGGCGCGCAGCGATTGCCAATAGGGCAGGGCGCCGAACACCAGGAGGAACGAGGGCAGATAGATGGTGCTGAGCCCGAGCAGTGCGCCGGCGATGCCATTGGGCGGCGCGTCGAGCAGCGCGCCGACATAGGCAGCGAAGGCGAAGAGCGGGCCGGGAACCGCCTGCGCCGCGCCGTAGCCGGCGAGGAACAGGTTGCGGTCGATCAGGCCGGGGGTCACCAGCTCGGCCTCGAGCAGCGGCAGGACGACATGGCCGCCGCCGAACACCAGCGAGCCGGTGCGGTAGAATTTCTCGGCGACCACCAAAGTGGCGTTGCCGGTGGCGGCGAGGATCGGCAGGGCGAGCAGCAGGCCGAAAAACAGGGCGAGAAAGATGCTGCTGGTGCGATCAAAGGCGAGGCGCGGGGCAGCGGCTGATGGCGCCAAGAGGTATCCGGCGAGAGCTGCCGCGGCAATCAGCGCCAGCTGGGTCAGGCCGGATGGGAGCAGCAGCGCGATCGCCGCGGCAGCAAGAGCAATGAGGCGGCGCTTGAGGTCCGGGGTCAGCGACTTCGACATGGCCCACACGGCTTGTGCGACCACCGCGAGTGCCGCGAGCTTCAGCCCATGCAGGACGCCGTCGGCCAGCGGGCCGGCGAGGCGGGTGGCGCCGTAGGCGAAAGCCAGCAGCAGGACGACCGAGGGCAGGGTAAAGGCCACCCACGCCGCGACAGCGCCCCAGTAACCGGCGCGCAGCTTGCCGATGGCGATGCCGACCTGGCTCGAGGCGGGGCCCGGGAGGAACTGGCAGAGCGCCACCAGATCGGCATAGGCGGCATCATCGAGCCAAGCCCGGCGCTGTACCAGCTCGGTGCGGAAGTAGCCGAGGTGAGCCACGGGGCCACCAAAGCTGGTGAGCCCGAGCAGCAGGAAGACGCGGAAGACCTCGGCGACGCTGTTCCTGCTTTGCTGCATCGCCGACACACACTCCGTCGTCATCCCGGCGAAAGCCGGGACCCAGCGCTCGGTGGCTCCGCGCGCTGCGGCTTCTCCGAACTTGCCGTGAAAGACCGGAGATATCCGGCGCGTTGCGCCGCCCGAGCAGTGGGTCCCGACTTTCGTCGGGATGACGGCCGATGGCTAGCGGACGGCTGTGCCAGAGCCCCTCGTCACAATCAACTCGTTACCTTCGCCGTCCGACCGTAGACCAGCAGCATGATGATGATCACCAGGCCATAGATGATCTGCCGGCCGGCCTCGGGCATCTGCATGATCGACAGCACCGAGTTGAGCAGCACGATGAGGATCACCCCGACCACCGTGCCGATGAAGCGGCCGCGGCCGCCGAGGATGTGGGTGCCGCCGATCACCACCGCGGCGATGGCCGGCAGCAGGTAGGCGTTGCCCATGCCCTGGTAGGCCTTGGCCGAATAGCCGGCGAGCAGCACGCCGGCGAGCGCGGCGCAGAGACCGGAGATGACGAAGGCGCCGACGATGACCCAACGGGTGCGGACGCCGCTGAGATAGGACGCGGCCTCGCGGTTGCCGGTGGCGTAGATGGCCTTGCCGAAGGCGGTGCGGCTGAGGATTGCGGCGATGACGATGGAGACGGCGGCCCAGACGAAGATGGCGACGGGAATGCCGAGGATCTTGTCGGCCGCGAGGTAGCGCATCAGCGGCGTGGCCGAATCCTGCGGAGCAAAGCCGCCGGTGTGGGCGATCATCAGGCCGCGCATCACCGAGTCGACACCGAGAGTGAAGATCATCGAGGGGATGCGGAGGTAAGCGACGCCGAAGCCGTTGAACAGCCCGACCAGCAGGCCGATGGCGAGGCCGGTGGGGATGGCGACGGGGCCGCCGACGGTGGTCGCCATCATGGCGGCGGCGGTCATCGTCCAGGGGACGCTGAGGTCGATGTGACCGAGCAGGATCACCATCATCATCCCGGCCGCGACAATGCCGAGAAAGGCGCCGGTCTGCAGCTGGGTGAGCAGGTAATTGGGGCTCAGGAGCGGCATCGTGCCGAGCGTGGCGACGGTATAGATCGAGCCGAGCGCCAGGATCACCAGCACGAAGCCGGCGGAGATGACGATCGGAAGATCGTCGGATTTCAGGCGGGGCAGGGTGAGATCGTTGGCCATGGGTCCGGTCCTACCTGAAGAGTTCGAGACGGTTCTTCACCCGCAACGTGCGGATGGCGCCGAGGCTGACGGCGGCAAGCAGCACCACGCCTTCGACCAGCGGCTGCAGCAGCGGATCGATCGACAGGATGCGGAAGTAGAACGAGATGGCGCGCAGGATCAGTGCGCCGATCAGGGCGCCGATCACCGTGCCGACGCCGCCGAGCAGCGAGATGCCGCCCAGCACCACGGCGGCGATGGAGTTGAGCGTGTAAGCGCCGGCCTGCGGGATATCGGCGTTGCCGGAGCCGGTCTGGATGGCGAGATAGAGCCCGGCGCAGCCGGCGAAAAAGCCCGCCAGCGTGAAGGCCCAGAGCTTGGCGCGATTGATCGGCAGGCCCGACATATAGGCGGCGCCTTCGGATGAGCCGATGGCATAGAGGGTGCGGCCGGTGACGGTGCGGCGGAACGGCATCCACACCGCGGCGGTGATGGTGATGAGGATGAGCAGCGGCACCGGCACCCAGGCGATGGGCTGCAGCCAGGCCGCCTCGCCGTCTTCGAACAGATGATAGGTCTCGGCCAGGTCCTTGATCGAGTTAGTGACGGCCCAGTTGAGGTCGAGATCGACCTCGCCGCCCGGCTGTGGGCGGATCAACAGGGCAAGGCCGATGGCGACGGCGCCGGTGGCGAGCGTCGCGATGATCGGCTGCAGGCGGCCATAGACGATGACGAGGCCGTTGACGAGACCGAAGCCGGCGCCGGCGGCCACCGAGACGACGCAGCCGAGGATGATCTGCCAGGGTTCGCCCCGCACCAGTTCGCTGGCGATACAGCTGGTGAGGGTCATCACGGCGCCGACCGACAGGTCGAGGCCGCCGACGATCACCGTCATCGCCTGCGCCATGGCGACGAAGGCGAGCGCCACCGATTCATTGGTGTTGGCGATGAAGACGTTGGTGGAGAAACCGCGCGGGTGGATGAAATTGTAGACCAGGTAGAGCGCGGCGAGCAGCAGGATGGCGCCGTAGAAGCCGCGGTTCTGGCGGATCGACATGGCGAGCGCCGAGGCGCGCGGTGGGGTGCTGGCGGTGATGGCGCTCATGCGGGCACCGCCTCTCGGGCCGGCGCATCGGTCGGCCTGGTGATGTTGAGCGCGGCGGCAACGAGGGCTTCCTCGGTGATGGCGTCGCCACTGAACTCGGTGACGATGCGGCCGTCATACATCACGGCGACGCGGTCGCAGCAGCCGATCAGCTCGGCGTAATCGGTGGAATAGAACAGGATCGCGGTGTCCTTGTCGGCGAGCTCGCGCATCAGCCGGTAGAGCTCCTGCTTGGTGCCGACGTCGATGCCGCGGGTGGGATCGTTGAGCAGCATCACTTCGGGCTGGGTCAGCAGCCATTTGGCGATCACCACCTTCTGCTGGTTGCCACCGGAGAGGCTGGCGACCGGATCTTCCGGCTTGTTGAGCTTGATCTGCAGCTGGGCGATGGCATCGGCGACGGCCTGCCGCGACTTCGCGGGATCGATGAACGGTCCCTGGCGGACCTTGTCGAAGCTGGCGACGAGGAGATTGTCGGCGATCGACATGGGCAGCATCAGGCCCTCGGTTTTCCGATCCTCCGGGACCAGCGCGATGCGGCTGCGGCCGCCCTTGGCGTCGGCGGGCGAGGCCGGGATGCCGCCCTCGCCACCGACCGTGACCTTGCCCTCGACGCCGCGCAGCACACCGAACAGGGCGAGCAGCAGTTCCTTCTGGCCCTGGCCATCGAGGCCGCCTAGCCCGACGATCTCGCCCTTGCCGACCGACAGCGAGACGCCGTTGAGGCGGTTTTCCCATTTGAGGTCGGTGACGGCGAGATGCGGCTTGCGGCTCAGCGCCGGCGGCTTCACTGGAAACTGGTGGACGATGTCGCGGCCGATCATCAGCTTGACGATCTCGTCCTGAGTGCGGGCGCCCTTCAAGAAGGTTTCGATGTGGCGGCCGTTGCGGAACACCGAGAGGGTGTCGCAAAGCGCCTCGACCTCGTGCATGCGGTGCGAGATGAACAGCATGCCGGTGCCCTCGGCCTTCAGCTCGGCGAGCACGTTGTAGACGGTTTCGACGTCGCGGCTGGTCAGCGCCGAGGTCGCTTCGTCGAGGATCAGCAGTTTCGGATTCTTGCCGAGCGCCTTGGCGATCTCGACCATTTGCCGGCGCGACAGCGAGAGATCGCGGATCAGGGCGCGCGGATCGACATCCTCGCAATGGATGCGGGCCAGCAGCGCCTCGGCGCGCTCGCGCTGGGCGCGGCGGTCGATCAGGCCGAAGCGGCGCGGTGGATCGGATATCGAGATGTTGTCGGCCACCGACAGGTCGGGCAGCAGCGACAGCTCCTGGAACACGCAGACAATGCCGGCCTTGGCTGCCTCGGAGGGGCGCGAGAAGCGGTGCTGTATACCTTCGACGCTGAGCGTACCGCTATCGGGCTGCACCACCCCGGCCATGATCTTGATCAGGGTGGATTTGCCGGCGCCGTTTTCGCCCAGGATGGCGTGGATGGAGCCCTCGTGGCACGAAAAGTCCACCCCCTCGAGCGCCCGTGCCCCCGAGAAATACTTGGAAACGCCGCTCAGTTCGGCAAATGGCCGTGCGGCCCGCCCGTCCAGCATCGTCAATCCTCAGCCGTCGAATGAAAGGGGAGAAGCGATGCCGGGCGATGGGACCCGGCACCGCCTGGAAACCCGGCGTCGCTCTTGCGAAGCGACCGGGTTTCCGTTCACCGCTGGTCGCGCGGTCGTAGGCCTCGTGGACCTTGCCGACCGCGCTCCAGGACGTGCGGAGGTCTACTGCACGTTCTCCTCGGTCTGGGCCATGATCGCCGGGCCCGAGATGTTCACGCCGCAGGGCGGGAATTCGTTGACGGTGAAGAAGTTGTCCGGCAGGTCGGTCCAGAAGTTTTCGCCGTCCTTGAGCCCCGTGTAATCGACCGACGGCAGCGGCACCGAGATGAGCTGCGGCATCACGTTGCCCTCGAGGGCCGAGATGGCTGCCTTCATCGAGATGGCGACGAGGCCGGGCGACTGGCCGATCGAGAGGCCGACAAGACCCTCGCCGGAGTGCTTGGCGACAAGCTTCCTGAAGCCGTTCTCGGCTTCGCCGCCCACCGGGACGAACGGGTGCTTGGCATCGAGCAGGGCCTGCACGGTGCCGGTCGAACCACCCTGAGTGATGACACCATCGAAGGTGCCGTGCACGGCGAGGGCGTCGGCGGTGACCTTCTGGGCGGTGCCGTCATCCCAGTTGCCGACCACCTGGACGATTTCCCAGGGACCGGGGGTGGCATCGAACACCTCGTGGATGCCGATCGAACGATCACGGTCGACCGAGTTGCCGGCAAGGCCGCGGACTTCGAGGATCTTGCCCGAGGTCTTGCCCTTGGCGGCCAGTTCCTTGAGCACGAAGCTGCCCCAGTCGCGGCCCATCTGCAGCTGGTCCTCGTTGACCATCATGACCGCGTCGGTATCGAGGATGTTGTCGAACGGCACGATCACCACGTTCTCGCGGTCGGCGAGGCGGATGACGCGGTCAAAACCTTCCGGCGATACTGCGATGGTGACGATGGCGTCAAAGCCCTGGTTGATGAAGTCCTCGATGGCGCCGAGCTGGGCCGGCGCGTCGGTGCCGGTCGAGACGACCTTGAACTCCTTGATCTTGTCCTTGATCGCCGGGTCCTCAGCGAAGGCCTTGGCGGTCTTGATCATCTGGATGCGCCAGGTGTTGCCGACATAGCCGTTGACCACGGCGATGCGGTACGGCCCTTCCTGCTTGTCCCATTGGAAATACTTGGTCTCGGCGTTCCACGGGGCAAAACAGGTGGGGTCGGCGCCTGGGCCGGAAACCACCTTGGGGCCGGCGGTGCTGAGACTGGTCGAGACGAGCAGGCCGACAAGCGCGGCCGAGGCAATGCGTAGTGCGTTCATAGGTTTCTCCTCCCAGAGAACGATCTGAAACAACTAGGCAGTCGCTGGTCTGTGGTGGCCGGTAGTCCTCCCCCGTCCACCTGTCGTCGGGGCCGTTTCGGCCCATCCGGCGCGCCGCTCGGGCGTCGCCAAATTCTACTCCTTGAACAAAGCCAGCCCCGCTTCGAGGTGCTGGCTCATGCGATACTGAAAGGCAAAGCGGTTGCGGCTCTCGAGCGCGTCGGCGATGCCGCCATGCTCATCGAAGCTGACGCCGTGGGTCTTCATGCGGTTGACGCCGCTCTCCATGATCTTGAGCATCACCGGCTTCATGATCCGATAGATCTCGTTGACCTGCCTGTTGCCGAGGATGCCGACAAGCTTGGAATGAAAGCGGAAGTCGTGCTGGGCGGCGACGTGGAGCTGCTCCTCCTCGCGCATGGTGTCGTTGATGGTTCTCAGCTCGACGATATCCTCGGACGTCGCGCGATCGAACAACTGGTCGACCGCGCCGACCTCGATCAGCTGGCGGAAGCCCTGGGTGTCGAGGAAGGTCTGCCGGCTCAGCTCCAGCGTATTGAACGAGTAGAGTTCGAAGACGGCGTCCATCCGCCGATCGATGATCACCGCGCCCACCTTGGGGCGCACATCAACCACGCCATAGGCCTTGAGGATGCGCATCGCCTCGCGCACCGTGGTGCGGCTCGACGTGAACATCTCGCCCAGCTCGCGCTCCGACGGCAGCGGATCGCCGACGCCCAGATTGCGCTTGTCGATCAGCGCCTTGATCTGTCCGACCAGGGTTTCGACGGCGGAATCATAGAGGTGCACGGCGCCATGCTTCTGGCGCGCGCCCCCTTGCTTCAGCCGAACGACATCGCTCCTGGCCGTCATGACCGGATTGCCTCGACACAAGTTGTAGTAGATCCCTCAATCCTACATTTGTAGGACCAGCGGCACGGTAGTTTCAGTGTTTTTGGCTGTCAATAGCCCCGCAATGGAAGCTTATGCGAGATTGTGACGTCATCTGGTATGACAAATAGTAGTTCAAACTGATCTGACAACGATTGCACAGATATCAAATGGCGCGGAAAAATCATTGAATGCTAACATGTTAGCAAGGGTGCGCCGCGAGTGAATGTGGAACACCGAAAAACCCCGCAGCAGGTGCTGCGAGGCTGTGAAAAACCTGCCGGCGACCGGCGCAGGAGCAGGGGTGATCTGCCTCAGTTCGGTGTGTAGGTCAGCGCCACGACGCCATCGGGCAGGGGCGTGGCTTCCAACAGGCGAAGCTTACTCTCAACGCCAGAACCGAAGACGGCCTGGCCGCCACCGAGCAGGATCGGGTTGAGGAACAGGTGCAACTCATCGATCAGGCCGCGCTCGAGGCAACTGCGGACGAGGAGGGGACTGCCGAAACTGACGATGTCGCCGCCCGGCTGCTGCTTGATGGCAGTGAGCTCATCGGGATCCCGCAGCAGAAGGGAGGTTTCCCAACTGGCCTCGGCTTCGGGCAGGCTGGTGGAGACGACGATCTTGGTGGCGTGCGCGATCCAGTCGGCATGGGCGCGCTCGCCAGGGGTGGCGTCGGGATCGTTCGGGACGCTCGGCCAGTAGCCCTGCATGCCCTTGTAGGTCTTGGGACCAAAGACCACGGCATCGGCATTGGCGGTAAGCTGCTTGGCGCGAGCAGCGATCTGGTCGTTGTAGGTCACCCAATGGAAGCCGCCAGCGGCATCGGAGGCGTAGCCATCCAGCGAGATATGCAGGTGCATCTTGAGTTTGCGCATGGTTGGTCCTCATTGGTTAAGTCATGGCTTAACTAAAGCGGAGCCGGGCTGGAGTCAATAGTTAGTAGGATGCTTAAGTGATGTGCTTGCCGTGCATGCCGCCAGCCACCGTGGTCAGTGAGCTTCGGCGCCCAAAGCGAAGGGCGCCGGCCTTGCGACCGACGCCCTTCAAAACTCAGTGGCGAAACCTCAGGCGGCGTAGGCCTTGGTCTTTTGCTGCTGCTCGCCCAGGCCCTCGATGCCCAGCTTCATGGTCTGGCCCGGCTTCAGCCAGATCGGGGTGGGCTTCTGGCCCATGCCGACACCCGGCGGGGTGCCGGTGGTGATCACGTCACCCGGCTGCAGGCTCATGAACTGGCTGAGATAGGCGACGAGGTGGGCGACGCCGAAGATCATGGTCTTGGTCGAGCCGTCCTGGTAGCGGTGGCCATCGACGTCGAGCCACATGCCGAGGTTCTGCACGTCCTTGATTTCGTCCTTGGTGACCAGCCACGGGCCGATCGGGCCGAAGGTGTCGGCCGACTTGCCCTTGGTCCACTGGCCGCCGCGCTCGGTCTGGAAGTGACGCTCGGAAAGGTCGTTCACCACGCAGTAGCCGGCGACGTAATCCAGCGCGTCCTTTTCCTCGATATACTTGGCTTCCTTGCCGATGATGACGCCGAGCTCGACTTCCCAGTCGGGCTTCAGGGTGTTCTTGGGCAGGATCACGTCGTCGTTCGGGCCGATGATGGCGCTGGTGGCCTTCATGAACAGGATCGGCTCGGCCGGGATGGCAGCGCCGGTCTCGGCGGCGTGGTCGGCATAGTTGAGGCCGATGCACATGAACTTGCCGACATTGCCGACGCAGGGGCCGATACGCGAGCCCTTATCGAGCACCGGCAGGCTGGCATGGTCGGCCGCCTTGATCTTGGCGAGACCGGCAGCGCCGATCGAGGCGCCGTTGATGTCGGGCACCACGGACGAGAGATCGCGATAGGTCCCGTCGGTGTGCAGGATGGCGGGCTTTTCGGCGCCCTTGGCGCCGACGCGCAGAAGTTTCATGGAATGCTCCTCAGACTTGGCGGGAAGGGATAGGGCCAGACCCACGCGGAGTCGAGGCCAACCATGGTCGAATCCGTTCGGTGCATTCAGGCAGGCGGAATGTCGAGGGTGAACAGCCGGGGGCGGCCGTTGGCCGGGTGATCGGCGAGCACCAGCAGTTCGGCGCTGGCACTGCCGTTCGCGGCGGACGCATAGCCGGCGAGCAGCAGGCCCTCGACCTTGTCGCCCTCGATCGGGGCGAGCCGGCCGAGGCGGCGTACCGTCTCGCGCTTGCGGTCGAACAGATGGATGGCGAAGCCCGCCGTCGCGTCGGATGCGGGGCCGGAGAGGATGAGCAGGCGGCCATTGGGCAGCATGGCGAGATCGCGAATGCCGGCGCCGCGGCCGAGCGGGACACGCAGGGTTCTGGGGGCGAAATCGGCGCCTGGGGTGAACAGCGCGGCGGCGCGGACGCTGAGCAACAGCGCCTTGCCGTCGATGACCGGGCTGCGGAAGCCGAAGTAGAGCCGGCGTCGCCAGGCGGCGAGACCTTCGATGTTGAGGCCATCGCGCTTGTTGGGCGATTTGAGGAAATACGGGGCAAAGCTTTTGCGCTGCGCCAGCAGTTCGTTGAGGCGGAAGCTCAGCTCGGGGTGGCGGCCATCGCGGCTGATGCGGGCGACGAGGTGGGCGGAGCGGCGATAGTCGGCGCGCTTCCTGCCCTCCGGGCTGATCCAGTCGTGGATGCTGTGCGAGCCGGTGACGTAATAGTGCGGGCCGAGCCAGGCGACGCCTTCGCCATCGAGGATGTAGCGATCGGGCCCGGGATCGCCGTCATCGGGGGCGTTGCCGACGGCCTCGAGCGCGTCGCGGTCGGTAGGCAGCAGCGGCACCACGGCACCGGCCGTCAGCGTTGCCGCATCGGTGTCGAGCGTCGCGAACTGGGCGAACAGCCCTTCGTTGTCGATGACGAGGCATTTGCGCCGCCGGCGGTTCAGCGGGGCGGCGCTGGCGATGCCGCTGAGGTCGGTGGCGACCGCAGCCTCGCCGCTCCGGAACTCGCCGATCACGGCGAGCTCCCGGGTGGCGATGAACGGCGGATCAACGCGCCGCGGCATGGGTTACTCCGGGCGGACGATGCCCTTCTTCAACAGCACGTTGCCGTAGAGGCGGCGCTCGCCGGTCTGGATCACCGCATAGGCGCCGTGCACGCGCTCGTAGAAGGCGAAGCGCTCGAGCAGGCTCAGTTTCATCCCCGGCTCGTGCTTTTTGATCAGCTTGTCGAAATCCTTGTGGGTCGCTTCGCGCTTTTTGGCGTCGCCGACCACTTCCATGCCGAAGGCCTGCTCGTCGACGAAGGTATCGAGCGGCATCACCGTGAGGATGGCGTCGAGCACCTCGGTGGCGCTGATGCCGTCGAGCCGCACCAATTGCGGGCCGGCACTATCGCCGGGGTAGTTGGCATCGACGATGGCGATCTCGTCGCCATGGCCCATGGCGCGCAGGATGTAGAGCAGGTCAGGGCCGAGGATCGGCGGAATGCCCTTGAGCATGAGGTTCTCCCTTGAGGTGCTTGTGCCGTTCAGCCGAACGGGAAGGCGGAATAGGCGGGGTCTTCGCGCAGCAGTTGGCCATCGGCGAAGAGCGGGGCGTGTTCGACGGCGAAGGCGATGAGCTCGGCCATCACCGAGTCGATATGGGCGCGCATGGCGGCCGAGGCGATCGCGGCGTCGCCGGCGGTGATGCCGTCGAGAATCTTCTGGTGCTCGGCGAGGGTGACGCTCAACCGGCGCGGCGTGAGGATCAGCCGGCGGGCCCGATCGAGATTGGCGCGGGTGTTCTCGATGACGCCCTTCACCTTGGTGAAACGCATGTCGCCAAAGACGATGTCGTGGAACTCGAGATCGCGCTCGTGGAAGCCGTTCTGGTCGTCGATCTCCACGGCGGCGCGCTGGTAGCTCATGTTGCGCTGCAGCGTGTCGATCAGCTCCGGGCTGTGATTGCCGGTGACGACGCGCACCGCTTCGGCCTCGAGCGCTTTGCGGATCAACATGTATTCGAGCACGTCGGCGATGCGCACCAGCGAAACGGTGGAGCCGCGCTGCGGCAGGATATCGACCAGGCCCTCGGCCTGCAGGCGGGCCAGCGCCTCCGAGACCGGGAAGCGCGAGACGCCCAGCCGCTCGCAGATGGCGCCCTTGTCGATCACTTCGCCGGGCTTGAGGTCAAGCTGGACGATGGCCTGGCGCAACGTGTCGGTGACGAACACGGTGACATTGCCACGCGTCGGCGTCGCCGGCGTAGACAGAAATGAGTAGGGACTTGCCTCGGTCTTCATGCTAACATGTTAGTTGGAGTGCCGGAGCTTTTCAATCGCACCTGCTTGTCACCCGACTGGTTTTCCGCCGCAAGCGGGCTAGCTCGGGCGTACAATAGTTTTGGTGGTTTTGAGTGGTGTTGGCAGTTCCTGCCCCGAATCCAGGATCAAAAGAGCCGCCCGCGATGTCCGATGTCATGTCCCGCCCCGCCGCCGCTAAGACGCTGCTGCTCAACGCCCAAGACAATGTCGCGGTGGCGCTGAGCAATCTCGATGTCGGCACCGATACGCCGCAGGGCGTCAAGACCACCAAGCGGGTGCCCAAGGGACACAAGTTCACCGTGCGGCAGGTTGCGGCCGGCGAGCCGATCGTCAAGTTCGGGCAGATCATCGGCTTCGCCAAGGACAATATCCCGCCGGGCGAATGGGTGCATGAGCACAATGTGACGATCGGCGAAGAGCATGGCGCGTTCAAGCGCGACTACGCGTTCGGCGAGGGCATCGTGCCGGTGGAGTTCGTGGCCGACGCAGAGCGGGCGACCTTCCAGGGCTTCCGCCGCTCCAACGGGCAGGTTGGCACTCGCAACTATATCGGCATCCTCACCTCGGTGAACTGCTCGACCACGGTGGCTGGGTTCATCGCGCGCGAGGTCGAGCGCTCGGGCATTCTCGAGCAATATCCCAACGTCGATGGCATCGTGGCGCTGAAGCAGGCCAATGGCTGCGTCATCGACTATCGCGGCGTGATCTTCGACATCCTGAAGAAGACCACCTGGGGCTATGCCACCAACCCGAACATGGGCGGGGTGATCATGGTGGGGCTGGGCTGCGAAGGCTTCCAGATCCCGCGGCTGAAGGAGGCCTACGGGGTCACCGAGAACGAGACGTTCCGCACCATGACGATCCAGGAAGTCGGCGGCACGAAAAAGACCGTCGAAGCCGGCGTCGAGGCGGTCAAAGCCATGCTGCCGATCGTCAACAAGGCGAAGCGCGAAACGGTGCCGGCGTCGGAGCTGATGCTCGCGCTGCAATGCGGTGGCTCGGACGGCTACTCGGGCATCACCGCCAACCCGGCGCTGGGCGTCGCAGCCGACATCCTGGTGCGGCATGGCGGCACGGCGATTCTGTCGGAGACGCCGGAGGTTTATGGGGCGGAGCACCTGCTCACCCGGCGCGCCAAAAATCGCGAGGTCGGCGAAAAGCTCATCGATATCATCCACTGGTGGGAAGATTACGCCGAGCGCAACAATATGGAGATGAACAACAATCCGTCACCGGGCAACAAACTCGGCGGACTTACCACTATCCTCGAGAAATCTTTGGGTGCGACTGCAAAAGGTGGGACGACTCCACTCAATGCAGTGTATCACTATGCCGATCCGGTGACCGAAAAGGGGTTCGTGTTCATGGATACGCCGGGATACGATCCGGTTTCTGCGACCGGGCAGGTCGCGGGTGGTGCGAATATACTATGCTTCACCACGGGGCGTGGCTCGGCCTATGGCTGCAAGCCGACGCCGTCTATCAAGATCGCCACCAACTCGGACATCTATCACAAGATGATCGACGACATGGACATCAACGGCGGCGAAGTGGTTGAGGGCGGCTCGCTCGAAGAAAAGGGGCAGGAGATCTTCGACAAGATCCTCGCCGTCGCATCGGGCGAAAAGAGCAAGTCGGAACTCCTGGGCTACGGCGACAATGAGTTCGTGCCCTGGCAGATCGGCGCAACCTTCTGATGCGGCGCGCCGTCCACGTGGTGATCACTGGACGGGTGCAGGGAGTGGGCTTTCGCGCTTTCGTCGAGCGCGAGGCCGAGGCGCTACGGCTCGAAGGCTGGGTGCGTAACCGGCGCGACGGCACGGTCGAGGCGGTGTTCGCCGGCGATGAGGGCGAAATCCAGCACATCCTGATGGAACTCAATGCCGGCCCGCCCGCCGCCGCTGTGACCGACGTACGGACCGGACCCTATGAAGGCCCGATCCCGCCGGGTTTCAGTTCGCTGCCGACGGCGTAGGGCGCTGGGTTGTTTCACGGACAAACCGAACCGAGTGAACTCTGCGAGTGGGCAACTCGTGGGTGGCTGGGTGTGCGGTGGTCGAGTGACTCGGTATTAGGCTTCACGCACACCTAACCGCTGGGCGATGACGGAACAGTACTGCACCCCTACCGGTCGCCTGAACAAAGTAAGAACGAACGCCATACAGCCATAACAGTTGTTGCATACGCTCCCGACTCGGGTGTAGGGGTAGTGGCATCATGGATACCAAAGAGTTGCTAGCCCTCCGTAGGGTCGAAGTCGAGCAGGCCTTGGCGACGTTTCGCCAGGGAGTAACTGCTATGGAACAGAAGCTCTCGGAAATTGAGATCGCCGAACGGGTGATTGCCTCGCTAGATGGCGCGGGCCGCGATTACCTACGCGAGGCAGTTCAACCAAAAGCGAAGGGCGCTCTTGCGGTTAAAGCGTCGGGCGCTCCAACCATACCCGAAATGATCTATCAGGTTCTCTACGAGGCCTACCGTCAGGGCAAGGTCGGACTAGAGCCAAAGGAGATCGCTGACGCCATCGATGCCAAACCAGGGTGGGGGCCGATCAATCGCGACGTTCTCCGCACCAGAGCTTGGCGACTGGCCCGGGACAGGAAGCTAGTCAAGGGCATGGACAGCGCACGGTATGCGCTGCCTGAGCCCGAAAAATATAAACCCGCCGGCACTATTCCTGAAGGGGAAGAGCCAGCGGGTTTGTTTTCCCCAGCGCAAGGCGGTGAAGCCCGTCCGGGAGGTGGTACTTGATAATAGCGTAGCGCTATCACCAGTTCGGGGCTCCGTTACAGGTGCTGTAACGGGGCTTCCGGGGGCGGTAGGCCGGTGCCAGGGACGATTTTTCAGCGTCTCCCCTAAGGGTTCGACTCCCCCCGCCTCTACCGTCATTTAGCGGAATCCGCAGATTCCGTCAAACCGGCTCTCCGAAAGGAGGGCCGGTCATTCCATTGTCGGTAAATGTTATCCCCTCGTTAGCGTCTGTCGCTCGCATGGTCGGACGAGCAAGCCTATGACGCCTTCCGCAACATTCGTTGGGCTGAGACTTCTGGCGAGGCAGTTTGCCGCCGCTGTGGCCGCGTCGAGTGCTACGCCTTCAAGTCGCGTCGGATCTACAAGTACAAGGGCTGCCTGCACCAGTTCACGGTGACCTCTGACACCATCTTTGCCAACCGTAAGCTCGCCATACGCGACTACTTGCTAGCCATCGCGATCTTCGTGAACGGCGCAAAAGGCTACGCGACGTTGCAGCACTCGCGCCACTCTTACGCCTCCGAAATGGCGTGGCGTGAGGACAACCGCCGTGTCAGCGATGGTGAGCAGTACCTCGCGGTTACTCGCGCCGCGCTAGTCCATCCGGTGAGCCGAGTTTGGGCGGGCTACTGGCAAAAAGACGGTAGGTCTTAAACGTCCTCGAAGTATGGACGGCCCAGCACTCTCACTGACATAGCGTCGCGGGACACATCGAAATGAACAGCCATCGAGGCAATGCTGGTCATGCCGCTGTCTTGAGCCTTCTCGATAAGCTTTCGAGGCATCAGGATATCGGCTGCCATCGCGTTGGCTTGGCGCTCAAGTGCGTTTGTAAACCCGTCTGCTCTGAGCAGCGCGTCCTCCACTATCCCGTCCCCAATGAACGATTTGTGTAGGACAAAATGAGCTATCTCATGCGCGATGGTAAACCGTTGACGTACCTGGGCGTGCGAGGCGTTCACAAAAATCGCGTAGCCGCTCTCACCGCCCTTCCGGGAATCTTTCTTGATCAGCCCGGACACGTTCTGGTCAAGTGCAGACGAAGTGTATACCTTCAGCCCAAGCGCATGGGCGAGCGCAACCACCTTTACTGGCGCGCTCTTTATGTACTTTTCGATAATCGTCTGCTGCTCACGAAGTAGCATTAGTCCTTCGCCTCTTCCGTTGCGCCTACATCAGGCAAATCCCGAATTTGACGCGGTTTTTCGCTTTTGTCCAAAACGCCGTCATTTGCCAGCCGAGCGACGACCTCTTTTGCCGTCTTGTCCGCCATCGCTTCAGCGCGCTCAAGAACTGTCTGAAAGCCGATAAACCCCAAAGCCGCCAATACCAAGGCTGCGACACCAATCAGGACACCTAAGGCCGTAATTAGCAGACCAACATGACTGAAAACGTAATTGCTAACGTCGGCGGCAGGCGCGGCGTCAACCTTGATCATCGACCACCACAACCCAAAGAGTGCAATGTTTACGACAAACAAGACGATGTTAACGTAACGCCATACGATCACTGTTTTGCCCCCCATATGTGGGTGATTAGGCCTCACGATTCAACCGAGCACAAGTCCTCATCATCCAAACGATGGCACCGCCGCGCTTGTCGGCGCGCCGCAACTTATTGCGCTTCTCCGCCATCCGCGGTTTTCGCTGGGATGACACCGAGTTTGGGGTACTTGCAAAGCGTCGGTTCGCGTACCAACGGTACTGTCTTGCGGCCCAAGGCGATGTGCAGCGGGGTCCCGCCTTCGAGAGGACTGCCTTTTCCTGATCGCACCCCGCCCATTTGACTTTGCGGCGCGACCCCCTACATTCATGCCATGTCTTGCTTCGCGACCATCATCGGTATGGCACCGCGCCGGGAAACCCCGGTCGCAGGCATATAGCCCCATGATCCGCGCCTAGGCGCCGCCGGGTCTGGGGCATCCCGAACCACGCGGAAGCTTCCGCTCGGGTTCACCAGCAAGGCGCCACATCCCAAACACCAGCGTGAACCCGTCGCGGGCGAAGACCCGCAGACGTTCGCGCATCGAAAGGAATTTTTCTCAGATGCAATCCATGCGTCGCTATGACCTGCAACCGCGTATCGTCCTCAGCGAGGATGACCATCGCAAACTTATCGCCCTGGCGCTGGCCGGCAGCGGACACAGCTCCGATGCGGCCGACGACCTGTTGTATGAAATCGAACGCGCCCGCGTCGTGCCGACCCCCAAGTTGGGTTCGAGCGTCGTGCGGATGGGCTCGCGCGTGACCTACCGGCCCGACAATGGGGCGGAGCGCACCGTGCAACTGGTCTATCCGGTCGATGCCGATATCTCCCAGGGCAAGATCTCGGTGCTGACCCCGGTCGGCACGGCGCTGATCGGCCTCGATGTCGGGCAGTCGATCACCTGGGAGGCGCGTGACGGCAACAAGCACGTGCTAACCGTGCTGGCGGTCGCGCCGCAGGCGTGATTCGCGGTCGGCGGGCCACCCTGGTGGCCGCCGCGCAGCCGGATCATCAGCAAAACCAGCCGGTTGGACTGTCACAATTGTGCGGCCCAACCGTCATCGACCGGGCATCGCCAGTGGTTAATGAAGTGTTGCGGCCAAACTGGCCGCGCCGCACTTCGGAGGCTCGAATGGCCCAGCAACGTGCCCACCATCCTGTTGTCACCGGCATGCGCTCGACCACCGGGCAAGCACTGGCGATCCGCTACGACTTGAGCTCCAACACCATCGCCTTCGTCGAGGACGACTGGTTCGCCGACGCGGTACGCAGCAGCAGCGTGCCGCCCCGCACTGAGGTGCGGCAGCGGCTGGGCAACAACGTCACCAGGCTGAGGCCACGGCGGCGTTAACGGCCATCTCGGAACAAGCCCGCGACATCCATGCTTTGATGCAGGATGCGGATCACGTCGATTGTTTGATCGCTCGCGCGGGTGAAATAGATCATGTGAGAGCCAGCCGCGCACTTGAAGTATCCCGGCCTCACATCGGCAGCCGACCGCAAGGGAATGCGCCCCGCGACGATGCCGTCGAGGCGATTCCTGATGGCCACGACGTAGCTTGCGGCTTGATCTTTGCCCCACTGCTGGGCGGTGTAGTCCCAAATACCGACGAGATCCGCCTCGGCCGCAGGGCTGAGGCGGTAAGCGATCACGATGCTCTCTTGCGCGCGATGAATGCGTCAAAGTCGAACGGCTTCGGCGTACCGCTACGCTCGCCTTCGATCAGCGCCGCCCTCAGGGCCTCCAGCTTTGCATCGTGTTCTTCGAGCAGACGCAGCCCGGCTCGAACGACCTCACTGCTTGAGCCGTAGCGGCCCTTAGCAACCTGGGTATCGATGAAATTCGACAACTCATCGCCCAGGACGATCGATGTTGATTTGGACATCTCGGTTCTCCGATACCAATAGATAGTATCTGCTGGCACCCGTTGCGTCCACCTAAGGCCGCGACGCCCCATTCACCGCCAGGTAGATGCTGTGCAGGCTCTGCGTGGCGCAGATGAACAGGCGGTTGCGCCGGGGGCCGCCGAACTCGACGTTGGCGACGGTGTCGGGGGTCAGGAGCTTGCCGAGCAGCACGCCCGAGGAATTGAAGCAGTGGACGCCGTCGCCGGCCGAGGTCCAGACATTGCCGCGGTCGTCGAGGCGGAAGCCATCCGGCAGGCCCGTATCGGTGACGCAGAAGACGCGGCCATTGCTGACGGTATTGTCGGCGTTGACGTCGAACACCCGGATGTGACGCGGCAGGTCGGCGCCGTGGCTATAGGCGCTGTCGGCGACGTAGAGGCGCTTCTCGTCAGGCGAGAAGGCGATGCCGTTGGGGCGGACGAAATCGTCGATCGCGACCTTCAGCACGCCGGTGGCGGGATCGAGGCAGAAGACGTAGCAGCCATCCTGCTCGAACTCGCCCTTGTAGCCCTCGTAGTCCGAGAGAATGCCGTAGCCGGGGTCGGTGAACCAGATGGTGCCGTCGGATTTCACCACCACATCGTTGGGGGCGTTGAGCTTCTTGCCGCGATAGCTGTCGGCGAGGACGGTGATCGAGCCATCGAGCTCGGTGCGGACGACGTTGCGGCCGCCATGCGAGCAGGAGACCAGCCGGCCCTCACGGTCGCGGGTGTTGCCGTTGATGTAGTTTGAGTTGTGCCGGTAGACCGAGGCGCCGCCGTCGGGGGTCCAGCGCAGCATGCGGTTGTTGGGGATGTCGGACCAGACCAGCTGGTTGGCGTCGCCGAACCAGCATGGGCCCTCGGCCCAGCGGCAATCGGAATAGAGTGTTTCGAGCTTGGCGCTGCCCTGGATCAGGTGCCCGAACTCTTTCTCGTGATGCTGATAGACGCCGGCCATTTGGTCCCCCGCTTGTTTGTTTGGCGGCATCCAATCGGAAGTTCTGGAGCCCGGCAAGGCTACTTGCGTTCATTGCAGGCGAGGCGCAGAGCTTCCGCCTCAAGGAGAATACCGATGCCGATCACCGATGCGCTCAACACCCGCCTCAAGGATCCCTCGCTGCTGCAGGCCGCCGCCTTTATCGGCGGGCGCTGGCTCGAGACGGCAGAAAACGGCACAACTTTCGAAGTGACCAACCCATCGACCGGCGCGGTGCTGGCGGTGCTGCCGAATTGCGGCGTGGCGGAAGCCAAGCTCGCAATCACCGCAGCCGAAACGGCGCAGCAGGCCTGGGCGAAGCAGACCGGCAAGGCGCGCGCCGCGGTGCTGCGCAAACTCCATGACCTGATGGTCGAGAACGCCGACGATCTCGCGGCGATCATGACCGCCGAGCAGGGCAAGCCCGTGCCCGAGGCGAAGGGCGAGGTGCTCTATGGCGCTGCTTATGTCGAGTGGTTCGGCGAGGAGGCCAAGCGGGTCTATGGCGACACCATTCCCGGGCACCAGGAAGACAAGCGGATCATCGTGATCAAGCAGCCGGTCGGGGTGGTCGCGACGATCACGCCGTGGAACTTCCCCAACGCCATGCTGGCCCGCAAGGTGGCGCCCGCTTTGGCGGCGGGGTGCGCGGTCGTGTCGAAGCCGGCGGCGGAGACGCCGCTTTCCGCCATCGCCATTGGCGTGTTGGCCGAGCGGGCCGGGCTTCCGGCGGGGCTGTTCAACCTGTTGCCGTCGACCCATTCGTCGGATCTGGGCAAGGAATTCTGCTCGAACGAGGTGGTCAGGAAGCTGAGCTTTACCGGCTCGACCGAGGTCGGCCGCATCCTGATGCGGCAAGGAGCCGACCAGATCAAGCGGCTGAGCCTCGAGCTCGGCGGCAATGCGCCGTTCATCGTGTTCGACGACGCCGACCTCGACGCAGCGGTCGAAGGGGCGATGATCTCGAAATATCGCAATAACGGGCAGACCTGCGTCTGCGCCAACCGCATCTATGTGCAGGCCGGCGTCTACGATGCGTTCGCCGAAAAGCTCACCGCGGCAGTGGAAAAGCTGAGGGTGGGCGACGGATTTGGCGAGGGGATCACCACCGGGCCGATGATCGACGAGAAGGCAGTCGAGAAGGTGGAGCGGCACCTCACCGATGCGCTGCGCAAGGGCGGCCGTGTGCTTACTGGCGGCAAGCGCAAGACCGGGCTGTTCTTCGAGCCGACCATCGTCGCCGACGCGACCGCCGACATGATGCTGGCACGCGAAGAGACGTTCGGGCCGCTGGCGCCGCTGTTCCGCTTCGAGACGGTGGAGGAGGTGATCCGGCTCGCCAACGCTACCGAGTTCGGGCTCGCGTCATACTTCTATGCGCGCGACCTGGGCCGGGTGTTCGAGGTGGCCGAGGCGCTCGATTACGGCATGGTCGGGATCAATACCGGGCTGATCTCCACCGAGGTGGCGCCGTTCGGCGGCGTGAAGCAATCGGGGCATGGGCGCGAGGGGTCGAAGTACGGCATCGAGGACTATCTCGATATCAAGTATCTGTGCTTAAGTGTTTAGTGCGGTGCATTGGCCCCACCCCACCCAGTTTCGCTAGTCAGCAAGCTGCCAAGCTCCACTACCCTCCCCATCAAGGGGAGGGAGACGAAAGAACCGAAACATGCAGCCAGCTCTCCCTCCCCCTTGTGGGGAGGGTAGCGCAGCTAGGCGGAGCCTTAGCGGAGCTGGGTGGGGGCCACCCGCACGGGGCCAGAGGCTAAAGCCTGATCAACCCCGCCGCGGTCGGCCTGAACCCGCACGCCTTGTAGAACCCATCCAGCTTCTCCTCATAATCGACATGCAGCCAATGCGCCCCGCGTTCACGGGCAGCGTCCGTGACCCGCCGTACCAGTTCGGTGGCTATGCCATGGCGCTGGAACTCGGGGTCGACCGTGGTGTCGAGCAGGAAAGCGTGGACGCCGCCGTCCCAGGCGACGTTGACGTAGCCGACCATGCGGTCGCCGGCATAAGCGCAGGCGTGGGTGAGGCTGCGGGTAAGGATGAAGGCGAGGTCGCTGCCCCAGTCGTCGCCCCAGGCGGCGCGCCATAGCGGGGCCAGTTCTTCCTCGCTCGGGAACGGATCGAGCCGGTAGGCGATCTCGATGCCAGTGTTGTCTTTAGTTTCTTGCATGCAGTTCCGTTCCGGCGAGGCCTTCGATGATCGGGCAATCGGGACGGTGATCGCCATCGCAGGCATCGGCGAGGGTGGCGAGGGTGTGGCGCATCTCGCCGAGCAGCCGGATCTTCTGGTCGAGTTCGGCGATGTGGCTCTGGGTCAGCGCCTTGACGTCGGCGCTCGAGCGCTGCGTATCGCCCCAGAGGCGCAGCAGATCGCGGATTTCGTCCATCGAGAAGCCGAGGTCGCGGGCGCGGCGGATGAAACCGAGACGGTGGATGTCATGATGGCCGTAATCGCGATAATTGCTGTCGCGCCGGTCGGCATTGGGAATGAGGCCGATGGATTCGTAGTGACGGATCATCTTGGCGGATACGCCGGTGAGCCGGGAGGCCTCGCCGATCTGCATGGGAACACCTATCTGAACAATGTGCTTGACCTTACCATGATGGGAAGGTGCAGAACAGGGCCCAGTACGATTTCGTTTGTCGCGTCTCCGCCGGGCTCAGCCGCCGGGAGACGTTCTACAGGAGCCGAGCATGGATCACGCTGAACACAAGCATTCGCACGGGGCAGGGGGCGCGGTCAGTCGCGACCCGGTCTGCGGCATGACCGTCGATATGGCCAAGACACCGCACCGCACCATGCATGAGGGCCGCGAGATCGGCTTCTGCAGCGGCGGCTGCAAGGCCAAGTTCGAGGCGGAGCCGGCAAAGTACCTGACGGCGACCGACCCGGTCTGCGGCATGCAGGTGGATCGGACGACCGCCAAACACATGCTGAAGCACGAGGGGACGCGCTACTATTTCTGCAGCGCCGGGTGCCTCAGCAAGTTCGAAGCCGAGCCGCAGAAATATCTCAGTGCGCCGAAGGACGACGCCTGCGGCTGCGGGGATGGGCATGATCACGGCACCGCCGCGAAGGGTGGACACGATCATGCGGGCCACGACCACAGCCATCACGGCCACTCGCACGGTGCGCCGCCGGTCGACCCGTCGACCGTCGCGGCAGGGACCAAGTGGACCTGCCCGATGCATCCGGAGATCGTCAAGGACGGCCCGGGCGATTGTCCGATCTGCGGCATGGCGCTCGAGCCGATGGTGGCCTCGCTCGATGACGGCCCGAACCCCGAACTCGTCGATTTCACCCGCCGGCTATGGGTGAGTGCCGGGCTGTCGATCCCGATCCTCATCATCTCGATGGGCGGCATGGTCGGCCTGCCGGTGCGTGAGTGGATCGGCGAGCCGCTGGCCACCTGGATCGAAATGGCATTGGCCACCCCGGTGGTGCTGTGGGCGGCCTGGCCGTTCTTCCGGCGCTTCTGGAATTCGCTCCGCAACCGCTCGCCCAATATGTGGACGTTGATCGGGCTCGGAGTGGGGGCGGCCTACCTGTTCTCGGTGGTGGCGGTGCTGTTCCCGCAGCTGTTCCCGATGAGCATGACGCATATGAACGGCGTGCCGCCGGTCTATTTCGAAGCGGCGGCGGTAATCGTGGCGCTGGTGTTCGTCGGCCAGGTGCTGGAGCTCAGGGCCCGCGACGCCACCGGCAAGGCGATCCGGGCGCTGCTCAACCTCGCGCCGAAGACGGCGCGCAAGGTGTGGCAGGGCAGGGATATCGAAGTGCCGATCGAAGAGGTGCGGGCCGGCGACTGGCTGCGGGTGCGGCCGGGCGAGGCGGTGCCGGTCGATGGCGAGGTGCTCGAAGGGCAGTCGTTCGTCGATGAATCGATGCTGACCGGCGAGCCGGTGCCGGTGGAAAAGCTGAAGGGCGAGCCGGTGACCGGTGGCACGCTGAATGGCGAAGGTAGCTTCGTCATGCAGGCGCTGCGGGTCGGTTCGGAAACCCGGCTCAGCCAGATCGTCGAGCTGGTGGGCAAGGCGCAGCGCAGCCGCGCTCCGATCCAGGCGCTGGCCGACAAGGTGGCGAACTGGTTCGTGCCCCTGGTGGTAGTGATCGCTATTGCCGCGTTCGCGGCGTGGATGATCTGGGGCCCTGGCCTCGCCGAGGCGATCGTCGCGGCGATCTCGGTGCTGATCATCGCCTGTCCCTGTGCGCTGGGTCTCGCGACGCCGATCTCGATCATGGTGGCGACCGGGCGCGGCGCGCATGCCGGCGTCTTGGTGAAGGATGCCAAGGCGCTCGAGGGCTTTGCCCGGGTCGATACGCTGATCGTCGACAAGACCGGCACGCTCACTGAGGGGAAGCCGACGCTCGACCAGGTGATCCCGGTGAAGGGCGTCGACGAAGGCTTCGTGCTGGCTGTCGCCGCAGCGCTCGAGAAGCACTCCGAGCACCCGATCGGCACCGCCGTGGTCAAGGGCGCCGAGGTGCGGGGGGCGCGGGTCTACGAGGCCGAAGGCTTCACCTCGCTCACCGGGCGCGGCATCAAGGGAATGGTTGGCGGCAAGCCAGCGCTGCTCGGCAACCTCAAGCTGTTCAAGGAGCAGAACATCACCGTCGACGACAAGCTGGCCGGGCTGCTCGAGCAGCAGGCTGGCTCGGGCAAGACCGCGATCCTCGTCGCCCATGATGGGGCAGCGATCGGCGTGGTGACCGTGTCGGACCCGATCAAATCAGGGGCAAAGGGAGCGATCGCGGCGCTGCGGGCCGATGGCGTGGCGGTGGTGATGGCGACGGGCGATGCCAGGGGCACAGCCGAAGCGGTCGGGCGCGAGCTCGGCCTCAGCGAGGTACAGGCGGGCCTGGCGCCCGAGGACAAGCACACGCTGATCGAGCAACTGAAGGCCAAGGGCAAGTCGGTGGCGTTCGCCGGCGACGGCGTCAACGATGCGCCGGCGCTGGCGGCAGCCGATGTCGGCGTGGCGATGGGCACCGGGGCGGATGTGGCGATCGAAAGCGCCGGTATCACGCTCTTGAAGGGCGAGCTCAGCGGCATCGTCAAGGCACGCAAGCTTTCCAAGGCGACGCTCAGCAATATCAAGCTGAACCTGCTGTTCGCCTTCGGCTACAACGCGCTGGGCATTCCAGTGGCGGCGGGCGTGCTCTACCCGCTGACCGGCTGGCTGCTCTCGCCGATGCTGGCTGCGGCGGCCATGGCGCTGAGCTCGGTGAGCGTCATCGCCAACGCGCTGCGGCTGAACTCGGTGAAGCTGTAGCGTCGGCCACGGACGGGAGACGGCCAAAAGCCGTCTCCGCGGGGCCTCTCAGATCACCCCCACAGCCTGCCCACGCCTCGACGGCGACCCGCGCGAGCCGCTCTCATGAGCAATGCTGCTGAGGTACTTGGCCGGGGGTTTGCCGAGCGCCTTCTTGAACATGGCGATGAAGGATGCGACCGACGCGTAGCCGAGATCAGCCGAGACCTGCTGAACCGTCGCGCCATCGGACAATTCGCGTATCGCGACAATCAGATGCAGCTGCTGCCGCCAGCGACCGAAGGTCAATCCTGTCTCCTGAACCACCAGGCGGCTGAGACTGCTCTCGCTCATCGCCACGCGCCCAGCCCAAACGCCCAACGTCGCACGGTCGGCGGGATTGGCTGCAAGTGCGTTCACTATGGTGGCGAGACGTGGCTCTGCGGACACCGGCAGATGCAGCTGTTGCACGGGCATCAGCGGCAATTGGGCCAGGAGAACCTTGATCAGCAGATCATCGGCTTCGTTCGCGCTCTCGCGGTAGGCAAGTTCAATGATCAGTTCGCGCAGCAGTGGCGAAATTGAGAGGGTGCAGCATTGGTCTGGGAGATCGACCGCACCGGGCTCCAGGTACACGAAGAAGAGCTTCGCATTGGCGGTTGCCATGTTGCTGTGTGGAAGACTGCCGGGAATCCACACCGCGCAATGTGGTGGCACCATCCAGAGGCCACTCGGAACGCGGCACGTGACCCCACCCGCCAGCGCGAAAACCAGCTGCCCTTTGCGGTGCTGATGCTCGGGTACTTCCGTTCTCGCCTCGCCGACGTCGATCCGCACCGACACTGCCGGGGCGGAGATCCGGTCTACGTCCAGGTCCGTCCACGGATATTGAAGCGCCTGCCGCATGTTTGACCGTCACGCATTTGACCGGTTTCAATAATGAGTTGCGATTATATCGAAATTCATGTGCCGCGAAAAGCGCTACACGTTTGGCGGCGCCCCAGCGGGCTTGGTCGATCAAGAGGTAACTCATGGCAAACGTGGTCATTGTGCCGGGTGGCTGGCATGGCGGGTGCGAACTTTCGCCCTTCGCACGCAGGTTGCGCGCCCTCGGACATGACGTCTTCACGCCAACCCTCACGGGACTGGGCGACAGATCGCACCTGGCGGTCATGCGGCCAAACCTGGACACGCACATCGAGGACGTGACGAACGCCGTTGAATTCGAGGGCCTCTCGAATGTCGTTCTCTGCGCCCACAGTTACGGCGGGATGGTGATCACCGGTGTGGCGGATCGACTGGCCGAGCGCATATCGGCGCTCGTCTATATCGATGCGCTGGTGCCGGAGGACGGTGACTCCTGGTGGCGGCTGATGAACGACTATTTCCGAACCATCGCCATCGAAGGAGCCGACGGCGACGGCTTCGGCGTTAGTCCGCCAGCGGGCATGGACGTCCGCTGCCGGCCACACCCTTTGGCGTCGTTTCTCCAGACCATCCATCTGACCGGGCGGTGGAAGGAGGTTCGTGAAAAGCTCTTCGTCTATGCGACCGGCTGGAGCGACAGCCCATTCCCGCCGACCGTCGCTCGCCTGAGGAAACTGCCGGACTGGCGGATCGAGGAGTTGCCAGTTCGGCACAACGTCATCGCCGCGGCCCCAGAGCAGTTCCTGGCCATCCTGACGACGCTCAACGCGATGCAGTGATTACGGCGCCCGCCGACCGGTTGTGTCTCCCAGCTCACATCGGAGCGGAAACCGTCACGCTCGGATCGTACCGGTAGGTGGCCCGGGTGGCGGTGGTCTTGCCGGCGGCGGTCGAGGTGCCGAGAATCAGCAGCGGCAGTTTGGTGGCCGGGTCAGCATAAAGCGTCGATGAACTTTCGACGCCGGCCATGGCGAAGTCGTACTTGAAGGCGAGGTAGTCCTTGCCCTCGAAATTCTGGGTGCCGAGGCATTCGGCGCCTGCCACCTGGTCGATCATCCCGGCGGCGCCGCTGATGCCGGCCGTCATCTGGGCGGCCATGCTGTCGGGCATTGCTGTCCAGGCGCCGCCCATCTGCATCCAGGCCTTGCCGTCATGCACGGTCATTTCCTGCGTCGCGCCGCCGATATGGGTGGTGGCATGGATCGATGCCGGGGGCACGACTTCGGCAGTCATGGTCATATCGTCGGAAACGAGTTCCATCACGTAGGGGCCGCCGGTGAGCGAGCCGGTGAGCACCGATTTCAGGTCGGCGAGGCAGTCGGCCTGGGCGGGAGCGGTGAAGGCGATGGCGGATAATGCGGCAAGGGTGGCGATGCGCATGGGAGTCTCTCCGTTGAAGGCGGCGAACGTGCGCGGCCGAGGATGAAGCGGTGATGAACGCCGCGGAGCTGGTGCGAGCTGACCCCTACCCCTGTCCCCTCCCCCCTGGGGACGCGGTAGCGCCCCGGAATGGGGAGGGAGACCAAAACACTGGCGCTGATGAGAGCGTCTCCCTCCCCTTGTTTCGGGGGAGGGGACAGGGGTGGGGGTCAGCCCGCGCCGGATTTGCGTCGGTTCAACGCCTGGTTCCGAATGAACGTCCAACGTCGCATTGACCACTGACATGTCAGAGAACTAGAAAGCGCCAAGGTTTCTCCGGGGCGCACATGGCCAATCTCGACAAGTATCTCACCATCGAAGACCTGATGAAGGCCGCGAAGCGCCGCGTGCCCAAGATGTTTTTCGACTATGCGGACTCGGGGTCGTGGACCGAGAGCACCTATCGCGACAACACCACCGACTTCGAAAAGATCAAGCTCAGGCAGCGCGTGGCGGTCAATCTCGAGAACCGTAACCTCGCGACGACGATGATGGGCCAGCCGGTGTCGATGCCGGTGGCGATCGCCCCGGTGGGGTCGACCGGCATGCAGTCGGCCGACGGCGAGATCAAGGCGGCGCGGGCGGCGGAGAAGTTCGGCATCCCGTTCACCCTCTCGACCATGGCGATCTGCTCGATCGAGGACGTGGCCGAAAACACCACGAAGCCGTTCTGGTTCCAGCTCTACGTGATGCGCGACAAGCCGTTCATCGAGCGGCTGATCGACCGCGCCAAGGCAGCCAAGTGCCCGGTGCTGGTGTTGACGATGGACCTGCAGATCCTCGGGCAGCGCCACAAGGATATCCGCAACGGGCTGAAGGCGCCGCCGCCGATCACCCCGAAATTCCTGTTCGAGATTGCCACCAAGCCGGCCTGGGCTTTGGGCATGCTGGGCACCAAGCGCCGCACCTTCCGCAATATTGCCGGGCACGTCACCGAGGCGGTGGACCTCGCCTCGCTCAGCCAGTGGACGGCGACACAGTTCGACCTGACGCTGAACTGGAAGGACATCGCCTGGATCAAGAAGCGCTTCGGTGGTCCGGTGATCGTCAAGGGCATCCTCGATGCCGAGGACGCGCGGCTGGCGGTGGAGAATGGCGCTGACGGCATCATCGTCTCCAACCATGGCGGCCGGCAGCTCGACAGCGCCCCCTCGACCATCCGGGTGCTGCCCGAGATCGTCGATGCGGTGGGCAACCGCACCGAAGTGCTGATGGATTCGGGCATCCGCTCAGGCCAGGACGTGCTGAAGGCGCTGGCGCTCGGCGCCAAGGGCACCTTTGTCGGCCGCGCCATGGCCTTCGGGCTGGGCGCCGGCGGCGAGGCGGGCGTGACCCGGGCGCTGCAGATCATCAACAAGGAGATGGACGTCACCATGGCCCTGATGGGCGAGCGCGACGTCAAGAATATCGGGCTCCACAACATCTACTCGAACGACCTGCAGAAGCGGCAGGGCTACTGAGCTGGCGGGGATAATCACCGCACGATTGCGATGCACGGGGCCGACGCTGTCGCATCCCTCAAGGGGGAGGGGAGCAGTGGTAGGCGGGGATCGCTGCTCCCCGCCCATCCTGCATCAGGCGGTAAGAGCCGCTTCGCGCTCGTCGGCGATTGACCAGTTGTAGATGCAACGATCGAGGCCGATGGCGATTTCGACCACCAGCACGTCGATCTCGCGCGTCCCGTTCTTGCCGGTGACCACAGCCTTCTGCGGGAAATCGGTGCGGCGGGAGATGGAGGTGACCTCCATCCATTTGTCGCCATTGTCCACCTCGATATCCATGGTGATCTCGGAATAGGCCGGCAGCCGGTCAGACGGCACGATACGGGTCGGCAGGCGGGTCACCGCGGCGATCATCCGGCGCACCGGTTCGAGCACCGCGGTGTGGTAGTCGTTGGCGGTATCGGCGGCATAGGCGCACTGGAACTCCATCTGCCAGAACTCCTTGAGCCGGACGTGCCGGGTCGATTGGTCCTGCTCGCGGCGGAACGACTTGCCGGCCTGCCAGACGCAGAACGGCAGCCGGGTTTTGGCGTGAGTGTTGAGCTGGTGCGTCATGTAGACATAGGTCGAGGGCGTGGTCTCCGGCCGAAGCACCAGTTCGCGCTCGGTGTCGGAACTGCGCTGCGGCACGTAGATATCGTCCGGGCCGTAGGCCGATGAGATCAGTTCGCGCGGCGTCAGGATCGGCGCTTCGACGCGCCGGATATCCCAGGCGGGGTTGATCGAGCGGAGGAGCACGGTGACCTCGGCCGAAATGTAGGAGATGGCGCTGTCGCGCAGGCGGATTTCGCGCTCGTTCCAGTGGACGAGCCCGTTGGCGTCATAAAGGGAAAGCATGCTGCTCTCTCGTTCTAGCGGTGTGGGGATGTGGTTCGGGCTTTACGTCTCCGGCGGGCGGAGACGGCGCATGCCGAACCCCCGCGTCTAGCCGAAGACGCCCATACCTCGACGACCGGCGCCACGGAGCGCGGCCGGAACGATGGATGCAGCAATGTTCGCAGACTGGAACATGGGCGCGAACCTATGCGAGCGTGTGCCGCGGCGCAAGCGCCCGCGTCAGACGCCGCCCCAGGCACCGCCCGGCGCGCCGTCCGGACGCCAGGTGAGCTGCTGGTACACCTTCTTTGCCACCGCCTGCATCTGCACTTCGGGCAGATCACCGACGACCGTGCAGGTGATCTTGTCGTTGGCCCAGTAGAAGGCGTCGAGATTGTCGCGCGCCGTGAACTCCTTGTCGGTGCGGCGGTCGGGCAAGGCGGCGGTGATGTAGACGGTGACCCGCTCCTGTGCGGCGTTCTCGTACATCAGTTGCGCGGCGGGGCCGGTGGGCTCTGCGCCATAGCCGGGCAGCAGCCGGCCGCCGACCAGGGTGAAACCGTCGGCGGCAAGGTCGGGTGGGTTGATCGGGCGCTCGACGCGGTTGGACAGCCACGAGACGAGGTGTTCCTTGTCGGCGGCGGCGACTTCGACGGCGTGGCGGTTTTCCTTGACGTAGAGGGCGTGCGCCGAGACCGCCGAGGCGATCAGCTCCTGGCGCGGCGGCGGGCTGAAATAGTCGCGGCCGGCCCAGCCGAGGGCGCCGCCCAGCGCCAGCGTCACCACCGCCGCGGCGGCGGCCTGCGCCCAGCCGAAGCCGCGGGTCGCGGCGGGCGAGCGGGCGATCAGATGCGGGTCGAGCCGCGATGGCACGGTCTCGTCGGCAGTGCTGCCGAACAGCGCGGTCAGCGCCTCGTTCTGGCGCTGCCAGTTGACCAGTTCGGCGGCCTTGTCGGGATGGGCAGCGAGCCAGGCCTCGACCTCGGCGGCACGCTCCGGCGGCAGCTGGCCATCGACAAAGGCGTGCAGGTCGGTTTCGGAAATTGGGGCGAGGTTCGTCATTTGACCGACCTCAATCTGGGTTCCTCGCCGCTGCCGGTCAACGTGCGGAGCGCCGCACGGGCGCGGCCGAGGCGGGACATCAACGTGCCGGCGGGAATGCCGAGGACATCGGCGGCGTCCTGGTAGCTCATGCCTTCAAGCACGACCAGCAGCAGCGCCTCGCGCTGGTCGTCGGGCAGGCGGTCGATGGCGCGGGACATTTCGGCGAGGGCGATACGGCCCGGCTGGGCCGGAGCCACCGCGGGTTCGGAAACAAGGCTGTCGATGGGAACGTGCTCTCCACGGCGGCGCTCGAAGCGAAGGTCGTTGCGCCAGAGGTTGATCAGGATGCGGAACAGCCAGGCCTGCAACGGCCCGGTTGGGGCGAACAGGCTCCGCTTGCGGATCGCCCGTTCGAGGCAATCCTGGACGAGGTCGTCGGCGCGGTCGGCGTTGCGCGTCAGCGCGCGCGCATAGCGGCGCAACGCCGGAACCGTCGCCTCGATCTCATCCAGGAAGTCCATGTGGCTCTGGCCGGCTTACTTCTCGACGGCAGTGTGCCAGACCTCGCCGACCATGTCGCCGGTGGTGTCGCCGGGCTTCTCGTCCTTCACCCAGAAGTAGAGCGGCCAGCCCTTGTAGGCCCACATCTTGGAGCCGTCGGTGCGGTCAACCAGGGTGAAATCGCCCTCGGGCTTAGCGCCGGCATCAGCGATCAGCGGCGGCCAGTTCTCGGCGCACTTGTCATAGCAGTTGGTGACGCCGACAGCGTCCTTGTCGAAGGTGTAGAGCGTCATGTCGTTGGCGCCGACCAGCACTTCCTTGCCGCCGATCTCCATCGTCTTGATGGCGCCACCGACATAATCCTCGGCGATGGCGGCAGTGGCGAACAGGGCGAGCGCGGCAGCGCCGAGCGTGACTGCAAGTTTCATGATGTCCCTCCGTTGGGCTTTTCGGGCACGGGCATTGGGCCGCGCCTCATTGTCTCCAACACCGCAGCTCGGGGTTTATTCCCGCGGCCGAACGATTTTGTGAGGAATTTGATCACGCTGCCACAGCGTCGAGGTTCGCGGCGGGTGGACAGCCGCAGTAACGCCTGTTCATCTACGCACAAGGCCGGATGGGACGGCCAGGCAACAACCAAGGAGGACTACCTGAATGAAGAGGCGTGAATTCTTCAAGTCGGCCACCGCGATCACCGCCAGTGCCGCAGCAGCGACAACCCTCGCCGCGCCAGCGCTGGCGCAGAGCCAGCCCAAGGTAAGCTGGCGGTTGGCGTCGTCGTTCCCCAAGGGACTCGACACCATCTACGGCGGCGGCGAAACGCTGGCGAAATATGTGAGCGAGGCGACCGACGGGAATTTCACCATCGACGTGTTCGCCGCCGGCGAGATCGTGCCGCCGTTCGAAGTGGTGGACGCGGTTTCGGCCGGCACGGTCGAGATGGCGCACACCGTCGGGTACTACTTCTCCGGTAAGGACGTCGCCTGGGCGGCACTGGCCGCCATCCCGTTCTCGCTCAATGCGCGTGGCATGAGCGCCTGGTACTATCACGGCGGCGGATTGGATCTGTCGAACGAGTTCTTCGCCAATTACAACATCGTCGGCTTTCCGTGCGGCAATACCGCCGCGCAGATGGGTGGCTGGTTCCGCAAGGAGATCAACTCGATCGCGGACCTGCAGGGCCTCAAGATGCGTATCGGCTTTGCCGGGGCGATCATGAGCAAGCTCGGCGTGATTCCGACGCCGATGCCGGGTGGCGAAATCTACAACGCGCTGGAGAAGGGCACCCTCGATGCGGCCGAGTGGGTGGGGCCCTATGACGACGAGAAGCTCGGTTTCCAGAAGGTCGCGCCGTACTACTACTATCCGGGCTGGTGGGAAGGTGGCCCGACCGTGCATGCGTTGATCGGCAAGGCAAAGTTCGAAGAACTGCCGCCGGCCTACCAGTCACTGCTGAAGACCGCCTGCCAGGCGACGAGCAACGACATGCTGGCCAAGTACGACTATGTGAACCCCACTGCGCTGAAGCAACTGGTGGCGGCCGGGGCGCAGCTCAAGCCGTTCAGCCCGGCAATCATGGAAGCGGCCTTCAAGGCGTCGACCGAGGCCTATGCCGAGTTCGAGGCATCGAGCCCGAACTTCAAGAAGATCTGGGACTCGATCAAGGCGTTCCGCAAGGACCACTACCTGTGGAACCAGGTCGCGGAACTCAACTTCGATGCGTTCCTGCAAGCGCAGCAGCGCAACAACGCACTGTAGGTTGGCACCGGGGCGGCGGTTCGTTCCGCCGCCTTCGTCCACCCGGCCGTTCAGTTGTCATCCCCGCGAAAGCGGGGATCTCTGTTTTGGGGCGTGCATCGCAAAACGGAGGTTCCCGCTTTCGCGGGAATGACCCGGTGGGCGAGACAAGACCGGCGTCAGTTGAAGCTCGGCGGCGGTGGCGCTTCGTAGCTCGGCACGGGTTCGCCGAATGACGGGGGTGGCTGCGGCTCGAAGCTCGGGGCGGGGGTTGCGCCGCCGCCGCTCGACGGCAGCACGATCTCGACCGTATTGAGGTCGACTTCCGGGGCCTTGTCGAGGAAGAAGGTCACCAGCTCGGGGAAGGCGATGAGGATGCCGACGAGGATCAGCTGCAAGACCAGCCAGGGGATGGCGCCCATATAGATGTCGCGAGTCTTGACCTTGTCGCGGGGGACGATGCCGCGCAGGTAGAACAGCGCGAAGCCGAAGGGCGGGTGCATGAAGCTGGTCTGCATGTTGGCGCAGATCATCACGCCGAACCACACCAGGTTGATCCCCATGGCCTCGGCGACCGGCGCCAGCAGCGGGATGACGATGAAGGCGATCTCGAAGAAATCGAGGAAGAACGCCAGCACGAAAATGAAGATGTTGACGAAGATCAGGAAGCCGACCACGCCGCCGGGCAGGTGCGAGAGCAGGTGCTCGATCCAGTGACCGCCGCCGACGCCCTGGAAGACGAGGCTGAAGACACGGGCGCCCAACAGGATGAACACCACCATGGCGGTGAGCCGCATGGTCGAGTTCATGCCCTCCCACATCAGGCCCCAGCTCAGCCGGCGGTTGAACCAGGCAAGGAGGATGGCGCCGACGACGCCCATGGCGCCCGCTTCGGTGGGGGTGACAAGACCGAGCAAGATGGTGCCGAGCACGATGAAGATCAGCGCCAGGCTCGGCACCGTGCCGCGGATGATCTTCTTCCACAATGGCCAGCCGCGCAGGGTGCGGGCCTCGGGGGGCAGGGCCGGCACATCCTCGGGGCGGAAGATCGACAGGATGAACACCCAGCCCATGAATAAGAGGACCTGGACGATCGAGGCGCCGGTGGCGCCGATATACATTTCGCCCGGCGAGCGCTGCAGCTGATCGGCGAGGACGATCAGCACCAGTGAAGGCGGAATCAGCTGGGTGATGGTGCCGGATGCGGCGATGACGCCGGTGGCGTGGCGCACATTGTAGCCGTAGCGCATCATCACCGGCAGCGAGATCAGCCCCATGGCGATCACAGAGGCGGCGACGGTGCCGGTGATGGCGCCGAGAATGGCGCCGACGATGATCACCGCATAGCTCAGCCCGCCGCGAATGCCGCCGAACAGCTGGCCAAAACCATCGAGCAGATCTTCGGCGAGGCCGGATTTCTCGAGGATCACCCCCATGAAGGTGAAGAATGGGATGGCCAGCAGCAGCTCGTTACTGAGCACGCCGTAGAGCTGGTAGGTGAGGTTGCCGAGGAAGTTCGGCGCGATCAGCCCGAGCTCGATGGCGACGAGGCCGGAAAAGAGGCCGATCGCCGCGAGCGAGAAGGCGGCCGGGTAACCGATGATGAGAAACACCACCAGCCCGCCGAACATGATCGGCGCCATGTTTTCGCGGATCATGTCGATCATTGCAGCGGCTTCTCGTAGGCGAACTCGCGGACATAATCCGTGGTGAGCGCGGCGATGCACTTGATGATCTCGGCGATACCCTGCAGCAGCAGCACACCGAAGCCGAGCGGCAGCATCAGCCGCACCGGCCAGCGTGGCAGGCCACCGGCGGCGTTGGACATGATGTTCTGCGTCCAGGCCTGCAGGAACCACGGCCAGGTGAACCAGATCAGGAGGATGCAGAGCGGCAGCAGGAAGAACAGCCCGCCGAGCAGGTCGATCCAGGTGCGCGCCCGCTCACTGATGGCGCCATAGAACAGGTCGACGCGCACGTGTTCGTTGAGCTTCAGCGTCCAGGCGCCGCCCAGCATCACCATGCCGCCGAACATGTACCAGACCGACTCGCTGAGGACGTTGGAATACTGGGTGTAGAACCACACCAGGCCACCGAACACGCCGCCGCCATAGCTGCGCTCGAGCCAGATCATGCCGCTGATCGAATAGCGGAAAATCGCATTGAAGGCCGAGACCAGCGCCGAGAACAGCACCAGCCAGATGGCGATAAGGCCGACCCGGCGGCTCAATTCATCGATGATGCGCGTAAAGCGCAAAGCCAGCGCCATAGGCAGCTGTTCCCCCGGCCCTCGTTCCTGTCCGGCCCGCTCTGCTGGCGAAGTCCAGACCGCAAGGCAACATGTGTCGGCGGGTCGCGTCAACCGCCACGCAGACGGTTTGTTGTGAACTGGTACATTTGACAACAAAAGTTGTCTATTGTAGCAAGGTGCATGGATAACACCACCGCGGTATTGCTCGAGGATGCGGACAAGGCGCGGCAGGCGATGACGCCGCTGCGGCTGAAGCTGCTGGCGCTGCTGCGCGAGCCGGGTTCGGCGGCAACGCTGGCAGTGGCGCTTGAGCTGCCGCGGCAGAAGGTCGGCTATCACCTGCATGCACTGGAGAAGGCGGGGCTGGTGATGCCTGCCGGCGAGCGGCAGCGGCGCGGCTTCACCGAGCGGTTGTTCGTCGCCAGGGCCGGTTCGTTCGTCGTCGATCCCTCCATTTTTGGCGTCCCGCCGGCGGTGGAAAAGCAGGATCGGTTCGCCGCCGAGCACCTGGTGGCGCGGTCAGCCGAGACGGTGCGTGAGGTGACGCGGATGGAGGCCGCCGCGGCAGATGAGGGTACGCGGCTGCTCACCTTCACCATCGAGGCGGATATCGGCTTTGCCGCGCCGCAGGATATCGAGGCCTTTGCCGAGCGGCTGACGGCGATGGTCGCGGGGCTGGCCGAAGAGTTTGCGCCGAAGGGCGAAGGGCGTCGCTACCGCGTGCTGATCGGCGGGCACCCGGCGATCAAGGGCAAGCCGACTGACAAGGTCAATTGAGGAGTACGAAATGGCCGAGAAACAGGATCGCGTCATCGTCGAGATGACCATTGCGGCGCCGGTCGAGACGGTGTGGGCGGCGATGCGCGACCCTGAGCAGTTGCTCAACTGGTTCGGGTGGGATGCCGATACGCTGAAGGACGAGATCCAGTTCATCTTCTTCGACCACGCTACGGCAGATGAGGCCAACAAGGTGGTGGCGTTCGGCGAATACGAGGGCAGCGCCGACCGGATCGAACTGAAGGCCGCGCCGGGCAGCACCATCCTGCGCGTCGTGCGGACCACCGCCATCAGCGGTGATTGGAATGCGTTCTACGAGGATACCTGGGAGGGCTGGACGACGTTCTTCCAGCAACTGCGGCACTATCTCGAGCGGCATGCGGGAGCGAAGCGGCGGACGCTGTTCCTTTCGGGGAAGCTGCAGGCGCCGGGGGCGCTGCCGGTCGAAGCGCTGGGGCTCGAGCTGCTATGGAGCGCCGCTGCGGGCAGCAAGGCGGCATTCGAGCTGCCGGTGGGTGAGCGGGTGGCCGGTACTGTGTGGCACCACTCGGAGCACCAGGTGGGGATGAGCGTCGATGGCTGGGGCGATGGGCTCATGGTGATCACCGACCAGCCGGCGCCGAATGGCGGACCGAATGGCGGCGGCACCGCGGTGCTGACGACGTTCGGGCTGTCGGACGCGGCGTTCGCGGCGCTGCAGCAGCGCTGGACGGCGTGGTGGGGAGAGCGGTTCGTGAAGGTGGGCTGACGGATAGAGACGGCCCCCTCCCTCGCCATTCGAGCGTAGCTCTCATGGCCTTCTCGTCTCAAATCGCTCCACTGGAGCGATTTGCCCTGCGGGACGGCTCGAAGTCCCCCATGAAGGGGGAGGTGAAGAGTCGAGGCTCTGTCTTCGATCGTGCCAACCACACCGGCGGGCACCTCCCCCTTTATGGGGGAGGAGGGGGCCGTCTGCTTCAGTAATAGAGGGGCTATTACCCCTCCAGCCACTGCACCTGCTCAGCTGTCAGCTTGATGTCGAAGGCGTTCATGCTGTCGTCGAGTTCGCCCAGCTTGCGCGGGCCGATCAGCGGGATGGACGGGAAGTCCTGCGCCAGCACATAGGCGAGGGCCACGTGGATCGGGCTCTTGCCGAGCTTGGTGGCCAGTTCGATCGCCCGGTCGCGGCGGACGAAGTTATGCTCGTTGTACCAGACGCGGACCATTTCCTCGTTGTCGCGCTTATCGCGGCCGGCGAGGTCCGTGAAGAAGCCGCGGGCCTGGCTCGACCAGGAGAAGTTCGGGATCTGGCGATCCTTCAGCCACTGCTTCCACTCCGCGGTCGACGAGGTGACGCAGCCGGCCCAGATCGGGTCGAGCATCTCGGCAAGGGCGAAGTTGTTGGAGAGTGCCCCGGGCCGCTGCTTGCCGTGCTTGTCGGCATAGGCGATGGCCTCGTCGAAACGTTCGCGGGTCCAGTTCGAACCGCCGAACGGCCCGCGGATGCGGCCCTTCTTCACCTCGGCATCCATGGCGTCGACGAACTCGCCGACCGGCACGTCGAGATTGTCGCGGTGCATGAAGTAGACGTCGACATAGTCGGTCTGCAGGCGATCGAGCGACTGGGTCAACTGCTTCGAGATGACGTCCGGGTAAACCAGCGGGCTATGGGCGCCCTTGCCGATCACCACGGCCTCTTCGCGCACGCCGCGCGACTTCTGCCACTCGCCGAACAGCTTCTCGGTGTAGCCGCCGGCGTAGATGAAGGCGGTGTCGAAGATGTTGCCGCCCTTTTCCCAGAACGCATCGAGCAGGATGGCGCCTGAAGCGAAGGTGCGGAAATCCTCGAAGCCGAGGGCAGCGGCGGAGGCCGGCTTCTGCACACCCGGGATGGTGCGCTTGGGGATCACCGTGCCGCCGGATTTGAGCGGCCGGCCCGACAGCGTGTTGATGCGGCGGGTCGACTTCTCGATGCTGAACTCGATGCCGGCATCGGCGCGCCATTTATCGAGGGCGCGGGCCTGGCCGAGGCTGTCGGCCCAGGTCATGCCCGGTGCGGTCAGCTCCTGCCGGCCGGCGAGGATGGCTTCGGCAGCCGCATCCGCCTCGAACGAGAACAGGTGCTTCTGCTTGCCGACGCTGATCGTCTCGCGGCTGCCGTCATTGCGGATGATGTCGATCTTGCCGTCACCGCCTTCGCGCCCGCCATCGGCGAACCAGAAGTTCGGCACTTCGATGCGGCCATCGGAGCCGAGGATGCGCAGCACGTTGTCCTGGTTGACGAACACCGAGCAGCTGACCTCGGCAATGATGCCGTTCTCGAACTGCAGCAGCGCCGCGGCCCAGTCATCGGTGCCCTCGGCGTTGAGGCGGGCCATGCCGGAAACCTTCACCGGATCGGCGAACGGCCGCCCGAGCGAGGCGCCGGCGATGAAGCGCGACATCGAGACCGGGTAGCCGCCGACATCGAGGATGCCGCCGCCGGCTAGTTCGGAGGCGAAGATGCGGTGGTCGGGGATGAACTTGCCCATCTGGAAGCCGAAGCTCGACTTGATGGCGCGCACTTCGCCGATGGTGCCGGAATTCACCAGCTCCCAGAGCTTCTGGGTCTGCGGGTGCAGGCGATACATGAAGGCTTCGCCGACGAAGGTGCCGGCCTTCTTGTGGGCGTGGATCACCGCGTCGACCTCGAAGGCGGTGAGCGCCATCGGCTTTTCGACCAGCACGTGCTTGCCGGCTTCGGCCGCCTTGATCGCCCACTCGGCGTGGCCGGTATGGGGCAAAGCGAGATAGACCGCATCGACGTTGGGGTCGGCGAGCAAGGCGTCATAGCCGTGGATGACGCGGGCGCCCGGGAAATCGTCGGCGAGGCCGGGCTTGTTCGGGTTGCGGGTGGCGATGGCTTCGAGCTTACCGAGGCGCGAGTCCTTGAGGCCGCGGGTGAAGTCCTTGGCGATGGCGCCCGGGCCGATGATCCCCCAGCGGATCGGTGCGGTGATTTTGGTCAATTGGAAGTCCTCTTCGAAATCGGAAGAACGGCGCCGCGCCGCGCGGAGCCTGGGTGGAAATGCTGTCAGCGCAGCCGCTTGCCGGCGGCGTCGAACAGGAAGGCGTGCCTGGCGCTGATCGCGACGGTGAGGCTGTCGAGAGCGCCATGGTCGCGCGATTCCTCGCGCTCGATGATGAGCTGCTCGCCGCCCGGCGCCCGGGCATAGAGGTAGCTGGTCTGGCCGAGATGCTCGGCCACGTCGATGCCGACGGTGATGTCGCTGTCCCCCTTGCCGGCATCGGCGAAATGCTCCGGCCGAACCCCCAGGGTGACTTTATCGCCCTTGTTGGCACTGGAATCGGCGATCGGCAACGCGACCTTCGTACCCCCGTGGTTGGCGAGCGCGACGACCAGCTTGCCGTTGTCGCGATCCACCACTTCGGCGGCCATGAAGTTCATCTTGGGCGAACCGATGAAGCCGGCGACGAACAGGTTGTCGGGGTTGTCATAGAGTTGCAGCGGGGCGCCGACCTGGGCGATCTCGCCCTCGCGCAGCACCACGATCTTATCGGCCAGCGTCATCGCCTCGACCTGGTCGTGGGTGACGTAGATCATCGTCGCCTTGAGTTCCTTGTGCAGCCGCGCGATCTCGATGCGCATGTGGACGCGCAGCTCGGCATCGAGGTTGCTGAGCGGTTCGTCGAACAGGAAGACCTGCGGGTGCCGGACGATGGCGCGGCCGATGGCGACGCGCTGGCGCTGGCCGCCGGAGAGCTGCTTGGGCAGCCGATCGAGCAGCGGGTCGAGTTCGAGGATGCGCGAGGCTTCCTTCACCTGCTTTTCGATCTCGTCCTTGGGCTTGCCGGCAAAGCGCAGCGCGAAGCCCATGTTCTCGCGCACCGTCATATGCGGGTAGAGCGCATAGGTCTGGAACACCATAGCGATGCCGCGCTTGCTGGGATCGACATCGTTCATGCGCTCGCCGCCGATATCGAGCTCACCCGAGGTGATCGGCTCGAGCCCGGCGATCATGCGTAAGAGGGTAGACTTGCCGCAGCCGGACGGGCCGACGAAGACCACGAACTCGCTACTGTTGATGTCGAGGTCGACGCCCTTGATCACTTCGAGGTTGCCGAAGGCCTTGCGGATGCCCCTCAGCTTCAAGTTGCTCATGTTGAGAGACCTTATTTGACCGCGCCCAGCATGCCTTCGACGAAGCGGCGCTGGAGCACGAAGAAGATGAGGAGGGTGGGGAGCGTGGCGAGGATGGTCCCCACCATGATGACGCCCCATTCGGGATAGTAGGCCGAGCTCAGCGACTGGATCACCAGGGTGATGGTCTTCTGCTCGTTGGTCTGCAGGACGATCAGCGGCCACAGGTAGTTGTTCCAGTTGGCCATGAACACGATGATGATGGCCGCCGCATAGGTTGAGCGCATCACCGGCAGGTAGACGTAGAGGAAGATCTGCCACTCCTTGAGCCCGTCGATGCGGGCCGCGTCGCGCAGCTCCGACGGGAAGGCCTTCGTCGCCTGGCGGAAATAGAAGATGATGAAGATCGAGGCGATGGCCGGCAGGAGGATTGCGGCGTAGGTGTTGATGAGCTTGAGGTTGGCCATCATGATGAACAGCGGGATCATCAGGGCGGCGAACGGGATCGACAGCATCAGCAGCAAGGCGCCGAAGATCTTCTCGCGGAAGCGGGATTTGAACATCTCGAAGCCGTAACCGGCCAGCGAGGAGATAATCAGCGTCAGCACCGTCCCGACAATGGCGAGAAACGCCGAGTTCCAGAAGATGCGTGGCGCGTCGACCGTGGTGAAGAAGGTGACGATATTGGCCCATAGCGCATTGCCGAGGGTCGCCTTGCCGGTGAGCACGTCGGCGGCCGTGTTGGTGCTCGAGACGAACATCCAGATAAACGGGAAGATCGAAACGAAGGCGGCGATGCTGAGAAGCAGGTAGACGAGACCGCGGCTCACCAGCGCGAGCAGGTTGAACGAGGGGTTCGAACGCCGCGCCGCGATCGCCGGGCTGAGTTCGGTGGCTTGATCGAGCGTGCTCATCGACGGTCCCTCGCGACCAGAAACTGCAGGAAGCTCAGGATGCCGACCAGCACCACGATGACGTAGGACACGGTCGAGGCGTAGCCGAAGTTCGGCATGAACTTGAAGGTCAGGTTGTAGATGTAGAGCGACAGGGTGAGCGTCGAATCCGACGGACCGCCCAGGGTCAGCACGTTGACCTCGTCGAACAGCTGCAGCGTGCCGATGGTGGAGATCACCGAGGTGAACAGGATCACCGGCTTCAGCATCGGCACGGTGATGTACCAGAAGCGAGCCCAGGCCGGCACGCCATCGATACGCGCTGCTTCATAGATCGAGCGGTCGATGTTCTGCATCGCGGCCAGGTAGAAAATCATGTTGTAGCCGGTCCAGCGCCAGGTGATGGCGGAGATGACCACGACCTTGGCCCAGAACGGATCGCCCAGCCACGGGATCGGGTCGGCGATGAGGCCGCTGGCGAGCAGGAAATCGTTGATCACGCCGTCATTGGCGAACATCGACTTGAACAGGATCGAGTAGGCCACCAGCGAGGTGATGCAGGGGAGGAAGATGGCGGTGCGGAAGAAGCCGCGGCCCCACAGCCTCGTGTCGTTCAGCGCTGTCGCGAACAGCAGCGCCAGCACCAGCATGATCGGGACCTGGATGATCAGGAAGGTGAAGGTGTTGCCGAGGGCACGCAGGAAGATCGGATCCTGCGTCAGGCGCACGATGTTGGCGAAGCCGCCAAAGCTGAAATTCATCCCGCGACCGGTCTGGAAGCTCATCCAGAGCGACCAGACGATGGGGTAGACCATGAAGAGCCCAAGCAGCACCAAGGCGGGCATAACGAAGAGCCAGCCGTTGATCTGCTCGGAACGCTCGAGTTTCGTTTGTGCTGCCACGCAAACGCTCCCGCCCAAAAAGATGCCAATGACATTTGCCGCCCGGGGGGCGGCAACATGCCGGAGATGGGGGCGGGCGAACCCGCCCCCGGGGAGGATCTTACTGGATCTGCTGCTTCACCTGGGCGTCGATGGCCGCGATGGCCTCATCGACCGAACCGCCCTTGGCGAGAGCCGGAAGCTGCGCGACGATCGCCGCGTCGACTTCCTGGGTGAAGATGCCGTAGTTCACGGCCGGCACGGCAGCGAGCCAATCGGAGAAGTTCTGCCACACGGCCTGGCCGCCGAAATACTCGTCGCTGGCCTTGTAGGCGGCGCCTTCACGAGCGGCGAGGAGCGAGCCGAGCGCACCCTGGTCGACGAGGATCTTCTGGTAGAAGTCGACGTCCTTGCCCCAGACCGTGGCGAGGAAGTCAGAGGCTTCGTTCTTTTCGGCCGAGGACGAGAGCACGTACCAGCTCGAGCCGCCGAGGTTTGAGGCGTGGGTGGCGCCTTCGACGTTCGAGAGTTTGGGCAGCGGCGCAACACCCCACTTGCCGGACTGGTTGGCGGCCTTGATGGTGGCGGTCATCCACACGCCGGTATAGACGGCGGCGGTCTCACCCGAGACGAACGCGCCGGTATATTCGTTCCAGCCGGCGACGGGCTTGTAGATCTCGGGGGTCTGCAGCAGCTTCGAATAGGTCTCGAGCGCCGCCTTGAAGGTCGGGCTGCCGGCGATGTCGGCCTGCCCATCGGGGGTGAAGTACCACTTGCCGGCCGATTGCAGCATGATGCGGATAGTGCCCGCGTCATTGATGTCGACGCCGAGCAGCGGGTGGCCGGTCTTCTCCTTGACGGTCTTGCCGATGTCGATCAGCTGCTCCCAGGTGATATCCTGCAGCGCCGCGGCATCGAAGCCGGCTTCCGAGAGGTAGTCGGAGCGGTAGAACAGGCCCGTGACGCCGGAGTCGAAGGGCAGCGAGTAGGTCTGGCCGTTCACCGTGGCGAGCTCGACCTTGTAGGGCGCGAAGCCGGCATAATCGACCTTGCCGTTGAGCGGCTCGAAGGCGCCGGGGAACGACTGCAGGTACTTCTGTGCGCCGTAATCTTCGATCAGCACGATGTCGGGCAGGCCATCGGTGGCGCCCGAAGCGAGCTGCGCCTGCAGCTTCTGCTCGAGGTCGGCCTTGGCGAAGTCGACGATGTTGAAGGTCACGTCCGGGTGCGCCGCGGTGTAGCGGGCCGCGGCTTCCTTCATGGTCGCGCCGTTGAAGTTGGGGTCCCAGCACCAGACAGTGACTTCGGCTGCCGAAACAGCGGCGATGGACAGTAGGCTGACGCCGAACGCCAGGCCGAGCGTGCTGCGCCACCGCGAATGGATGCGATCCATGTAATCCTCCCGTTTTCATTTGGCTCACCTTGGGCAAGCGTGGTTAGAATATGCGACCAAAGGCGCATGTCCGCGACAAAGGGAAACTCGACTTGGCGGAAAGTAAGGTGCATGAGCGTGCGGTCTACCAGCCGCATGCAGGCAGCGTCGAAGCCCATCCGACGATCCTGTCGACCTTCCATAACCACCCGCTGGTGATGCTGAAGCCGCACTGGCACGCGCAGGTCGAAGTCAATTTCATCGTCGCCGGCACCGTGCACTACCGCATGCACACCCACGACCTGACCCTGAGCGCCGGGCAGATGGTGCTGTTCTGGGGCGGGCTGCCGCACCAGATGGATGATCTCTCCGACGATGCAATCTACGCCGGGGCGCATCTGCCGCTGATGCATTTCTTCCGGCTGCGGCTGCCCGAGGATGTGCCGCACCGGCTGATGCAGGGGACGACCCTGCTGAGCTGCACGCCCGATGATTCCGACGCGCACAATTTCGCGCGCTGGAACCGCTATGCCCGCTCGGGCGATGTGGTGAAGGCACAGCACGCGGTGGATGAACTGCTGCTGCGGCTCGAGCGGGTGCGGTTCGAACCGTACGAGCTGGTGGGTGACAGCAAGGCGGCCGGCCATGCGGTCGAAACCGCCGAAGTGCAGTCGTCGCGCAATGTCGGAAAAATGTGCGACTACATCGCCGAGAATTTCCTGCACGAGATCGACTCCGTTGATATCGCGCGGGCGGCGAACCTCCATCCGAAATACGCCATGAGCATCTTCAAGCGCTCTACCGGCATGACGCTCAACGAGTATGTCAGCCTGTTGCGGCTCAGCTACGCGCAGGCGCTGCTGCTGCGCGACGACGCCAATGTGCTGCGCGTCGCCATGGAATCGGGGTTCGGCTCACTCAGCGCCTTCAACAAGTCGTTCCGCAAGATCGCCGGCATGTCCCCGTCGGATTTCCGGCGCGACGCCTTCATCCCCGGAGCGCTCGCCTCCTGAGCTTGAACTTTTGCGCATCGGCATTGTAACGATGCGAAACTTCTAGCGCGGGGATGCTCAATGTTCGTAGTGGGTGGCGAAAGCCTGATCGACCTGATCTCGGAGCCGGTCGGGGCCGATGGGGTGATCCGGCTCGTGGCGCACCAAGGCGGCTCGCCCTATAACTGCGCCATCGCGCTTTCGAAGCTCGGCAACGATACCGGCTTCCTCTGTCCGATCAGCACCGATGGCCTCGGTACCTACCTCCTGGCGCCACTGGCGGAAGCCGGGGTGAAGCCGCTGCTCGCCGAGCGGGTGGAGGCCTACACGACGCTGGCGGTGGTGACGTTCGATGCCAAGAAAAGCGCGCAATACGGTTTCTATCGCAACGCCGATCGCGCCTTCACCCGCGAGGGGCTGATCGCGGCGCTGCCCGCCAAACTCGAGGCGTTCCAGGTCGGCGGCTTCTGCCCGATCGAACCCGAGGATGCGGCGATCTGGCTCGATGTGGCGAGGGAAGCGGCGCGGCGGGGCGCGACGCTGACCATGGACCCCAATGTGCGGCCATCGCTGGTGCCGGATTTTGCCGGCTATAAGGCGCGGCTCTCGAGCTTCCTCGACATCGTCAACCTGGTGAAGGTGTCGATCGAGGACCTGGCTTCGCTGGAACAGAGCCGCGCAGTGCGCGCCACCGAGCTGACGGCCGCCGAGGTCGAGGCGCTGGTGAGCAAGTACGTGGCCGATTTCCTTGGCCGAGCCAATTGCGAGCTGGTGATCGTCACCTTTGGCGACGAGGGCAGCCGGGCCTTCACCAAATCGGGCTCGGCGAAGCAGGGCGTTTACCCCGCCGTGCCGTTCGGCGACACGGTGGGGGCCGGCGACACGCTGATGGCGGCGGTGCTGACGCTGCTCAACGAGCAGGGCAACCTCAAGCCAGGCAAGCTTGGCGCGATGGATGATGCCGCGCTCGCGACGATGCTGCGTTTCGGCGCCGTGGCGGCAGGGCTCAACTGCCAGTTTGTCGGCTGCCATCCGCCGACCCGCGGCGAGGTCGACGCGGTGCTGGCCAAGGGTTAGCCGCCGGCGCCCTGGTAGCGATCGAGCGCGTAGCGCCACTGCCACATGGCGAGCGCCACAAAGAACGGTCCGGCGAGCAAGGCTGCCGGGCCGGCCCAATCGCCGAGGATCGGCACGGGTTTGCCGAGCAGTACCGCGACCGGCACGGCGGCCATGAAGCCGAGCGGCACCAAGCTCAGCATCGTCGCCTGGATGGCGGTGGGGAAGATGTTGATCGGGTAGCGCGACAGCTCCCAGAAGCCGAAGAACAGCGAATAGAGGTGGTTGGAGCGGGTCCAGATCAGCGCCGTGGCGCCGATCATGGTGAGCGTCGCGCCGGTGACCATGGCGGCGCTGATCAGCGCACCGACGAAGTAGGCGACCCAGCCGATAGACCAGGGCACGGCGACGATGCTGAGGGCCCAGCCCATCATGCCGATGCCGAGCAGGGCGTGGCCGGTATAGCCGGGGTTGAGCCCGGAAAACACCATATAGGCCCAGGGGCTGACCGGTTTGGTGAGCAGTGTATCGAGGGTGCCGAGCCGCACTGCCTCCTCGAGCTGGCGCATCTGGGTGAAGCTCATGCAGGCGCCGAGCGAGTAGCCGAGCAGGTGGAACGAGAACAGCAGCGCCAGCTCCGACCAGTTCCAGCCGGCAATGGTGCCGAAGCGGTCGGCGAGGATCCAGATCACCGCGAACGAGCTCGCATAGGTGATGACCTGGGCGATGCGGTCGATCCAGAAGGCGCCGCGATATTCCATCTGCGAGCGCAGATACATCAGTGCGAGGCGCGGCAGGATGCGGAGGGTGCGCAGCATCTCAGCCTCCCTGCACGACGATGCGGGTGGAGGCCTTGCGCCAGAGCAGAGCTACACCGCCCGCCAGCAGCGCCGCCCAGCCGAGGCCAAGGCCGAAATAGGCAAGGGTCGCCGTGACGTCGAGCCGCCCAAGCCACACCGCCGAGGGGTAGTAGACGATCCAGGCGAAGGGCAGGTGCGCTGCTATGACGGCGAGGGGGGCGGGGAAGAACCAGAATGGGATCAGCTGGCCGGACAGCAGGTTTAGGATCGCCTGCATCATCCATTCGAGCGAGAACGAGGTGAGGAGCCAGAAGGCGACAAGGCCGAACAGCGCCGAGAGCAGCGCGATGATGGTGTAGGCGAGGAGGCCAAAGGCGACGAACATCACGCCATGGAACGGGCTCGCCGGCGGCAGCATGCCGTAGACGGCGGCGACAACCGCGACGGTGGGCACGACGAGGATGACGAAGCGGAAGGCGGCGCGGCCGAGTTCGGTGGCGAGCACATAGAGCGGGAAGCTGGCGGGCTTCAGCAGCCATACGGCGACGTCCCCGGTGCGCAGCGCCTGGCCGATGCCGCTGACGATCGATTCGTAGCGGATGGCGCCGGTGACCGCGCCGCCGAGCAGGGCATAGGTCACCATCTGCTCGAGGCTGACGCCGGCAATGCTGGCGCTGCCGCCATAGATGGCAACCCAGATGGCGACGCGGGCGAAAACCTGCACCAGCTTGCCGATCATGTTGGCCCAGACTTCGTTGCGGTAAGCGAGCTGGGTCAGAAAGGCGCTGCGGGCGAAGGCGAAATAGACGCTCATCGCACCGGTAACTCGGCGTTGCGGCGCTGGTAGAAGGTGCGGATTACCTCCTCGATATTGGGCTCCTCGAGCGAAATATCCTTCAGCGTCGTGGTATCGCCGAGCTCATCGAGGACGTGCACCAAGGAGACGTCGTCGCGATCGAGCAGATAGTGCTTGCGCAGGCCGTCGTCGGAGGTGAGGCGTGCGCTTTTCAGCTCGAGCGGGCCGGGATCGGCGGCGAATTCCAGCATCAGCCGGCGGGCCGAGCCGAGGGCGGTGCGCAGCTTCGCCGTTTCGCCATCGAAGATCAGGCGGCTGTGATCGACCATGATCAGGCGCGGGCAGATCTCCTCGATATCCTGCAGGTCGTGCGTGGTGAGGATGATGGTGGTGCCGCGCTCGCGGTTGACGCGCGACAGGAACTTGCGCACCGCATCCTTGGCGACGACATCGAGGCCGATGGTCGGCTCGTCGAGGAACAGAATCTTCGGATCATGCAGCAGCGCCATGACGATCTCGGCGCGCATGCGCTGGCCGAGGCTCAGTTGCCGGACGGCGCGCTCGAGGAAGGGCTCTAGGTCGAGCAGCTGGCTCAGGGATTTGAGGTTTTCGTCGAAGCGCGGTCGGGCGATGCCGTAGATCTCGCGATGCAGCTCGAACGAGTCGCGCACTGGCAGATCCCACCAGAGCTGGCTGCGCTGGCCGAAAACCACGCCGATCTCGCGTGCGTTGGCCTGGCGTTCGCGGTGCGGCACGCGCCCGAGCACGGTAATGTCACCGGCCGACGGCACGAGGATGCCGGTCATCATCTTGATCATCGTCGATTTGCCGGCGCCGTTCGGGCCGAGATAGCCGACCGCTTCGCCGGCGGCGATGGCGAAGCTCACGTCGGCGACCGCTTCGACCTCGGTGTATTCGGCGGTGACCAGCGTCTTCAGCGCGCCGAAGAAACCGGGGAACCGGCGATGCTGCCGGAACCGTTTGGAAACGGCTCGTGCCTCGATGATTTGAGCCATGGTCGAGGCCGCCCCCTCGCGGCCCGGAGCGAGGGTAGCTGATTCCCTGGGCCTCACAGGCTCGTCAGTTGCGGTTGATTGGCGGCGCTGATCAATTGCCGCCGGAGCTGCGTGGGGCTGATCTCCATCGTGTCGTCGAGTTCACGAGCAGTGAGGAAGGCCCAAATGCGTCATTGGGTTTGGATGCTCCTGGTAGCAGTGCTGCTGGGAGCCGGGATCGCCGTCTACATGCTGAAACCGGTGCAGGGCGCGGCGCGCGACCTGGCGCTCACCGGCGACGTGACGCGCGGGCAGTATTTGCTGCGGCTCGGCGACTGCATCACCTGTCACACCGACAAGAAGAACGGCGTCGCCGAACTCGGTGGCGGCCCCGGGTTGGTAACGCCGTTCGGCACGTTCTATGCGCCCAACATCACCTCGGACCCCAAGGCAGGTATTGGCGGCTGGACGCTGGCGCAGTTCTCGAAAGCAATCAGCGATGGGGAAGGACCGACCGGGCATCTCTATCCGGCGTTTCCCTATGAGAACTACACGCTGATGAGCGACCAGGATGTCGCCGATCTCTACGCGGCGCTGCAGCAGGTGCCGCCGGTTGCCACCTCGGCCAGGCCGCACGAGGTGGCCTTCCCGTTCGATATGCGACCGCTGGTGGCGGGCTGGAAGAACCTGTTCTTCACGCCACGCCGCTACGAGGCCGATGCCAGCCATTCTGAGCGCTGGAACCGCGGGCGCTACCTGGTCGAGGGGCCGGGGCACTGCGTGATGTGCCATTCGCCGCGGAACCTGCTCGGTGCGGTGGAGAAGGGCAAGGAACTGACCGGCAACCCGGCCGGCGGCACCGGCGGCAGGGCGCCGGCCCTGACGGCCGAGCGGCTGAAGACCGAAGGCTATGACGTCGCCTCGATCGCCAGCGCGCTGAGCGACGGCTTCACCCCCGAGTTCAACGTGCTGGGCAGCGCCATGGGCGAGGTGATCGCCGACGGCACCTCGTTCTGGACCGAAGCGGACCGCGAGGCGGTGGGGGCGTATCTGCTCGGGGAGGAGTAGGTTACCTCGACCCTCCCGGAACGGTCCTGCGCTGCTCGGCCAGCCTCCGGCGCCCCTCAGCGAAAGCTGGGACCCATCTCACCGCCTGCGCCTGAGGATAGTTGGGTCCCAGCTTTCGCTGGGATGACACCCGGTGGATGGGGCAAAGACCGGGCCCAGCAAATCGGCCGAAGTAGCCCGGTCGACCTCGTTACGCTCCGGCACGGATGGCGAGGGCGTCTTCCAGGGTCATCTCGGTGTGGTGCTCCCATTCGGGGCGCGGTTCGGGGAAATCGGTGCGGAAGTGGCCGCCGCGGCTTTCCTCGCGCTGCAACGCACCGGCGGCGACCAGCGTCGCCGAGGTGGTCATGTTGAGGAACGAGCGGGTGACGCCCTGCGCCGTGGCCTCGATCTCGGCGATCCGGCGCAACGCGGTGCGAAGGTCCGTGGCGTTGCGCTCGACCCCGACCAGGTCGGTCATGGTGCGGCGCAATTCCTTCACCGAGATGTGGTTGCGCAGCCGCTCCTCCACCGCCTCACCTTCGACCGGGTCCCAGCCGATACCGGGGAAGGGGGCAAGCGGGCTGCGCAGCGGCTCGAGGCCGGAGATATCGGCAGCGATGCGGGCGCCATAGACCACGGCCTCGAGCAGCGAGTTCGAGGCAAGGCGGTTGGCGCCATGCAGGCCCGTCGACGAGCACTCGCCGGCGGCCCAGAGGCCGGGCAGCGAGGAGCGGCCATTGGCTTCGACCTTGACCCCGCCCATGTGGTAGTGCGCCGCCGGGGTGACCGGGATCAGCTGGGTCACCGGGTCGATGCCGAAATCGGTGCAGTATTTGGCGACGGTGGGGAAGGCGGTGAGGATGCGCGCGCCGATCGCCTCGCGGGTATCGAGGAACACCTTCCGGCCGGCCTTGATCTGCCGATAATTGGCGCGGGCGACGATATCGCGCGGCGCCAGCTCGGCATCGGGATGGATCGCCGGCATGAAGCGCTCGCCGAGGTCGTTGACGAGGATGGCGCCTTCGCCGCGCAGCGCCTCGGTGGCGAGCGGGGCAGGGTCGGCGCCGGTGGCGATGGCGGTGGGGTGGAACTGCACAAACTCGGGGTCGGCGATCAGCGCCCCGGCCCGGGCCGCCATGCCCATGGCATGGCCGCGCACCCCGGAGGGGTTGGTGGTGACGGCATAGAGCCCGCCGAGCCCACCGGCGGCGAGTACGGTGGCGCGAGCCCGGATCAGCACCGGCTCGGCATAGCGATCACCGAGCTTGCGCGCATAGACGCCGATGATGCGGCCATCGGCACGGGCGAGATCGACGACGGTCAAACCCTCGACGATGCGGATCGAGGGGGTCTTGCGCACCTCGGCGATGATCGCCTGCATGATGGCGTAGCCGGCGCGGTCGCCTTCGACACGCACCACGCGGTTGCGCGAGTGGGCAGCTTCCTTGCTCAGCACATAGCGGCCGAGCTCGTCGCGATCGAAGGGAGTGCCCCAGCGGGCGAGGTCCTCGATGCGCGCCGCGGCTTCGGCGGTCACCGATTCCGCTTCGTCCTCGTCGACGATGCCGGCGCCGGCGATCTCGGTGTCGACCGCATGGGCATGCGAGGTGTCACCCGGACCGACCGCGGCAGCGACGCCGCCCTGCGCCCAGGCAGACGAGGCGCCGTTGCCGAGCGGCACGGGCGAAATGACGGTGACGGGGCGGGGAGCGAGCTTCAGCGCGCAGAACAGGCCAGCCAAACCAGCGCCGACGATGAGGGCACCGTCGGCGTTGAGGACGTTGTCAGTAAAGGTCATCGGTCTCCCCCGGGCGAAACGCCCGGATCAGGCCTCGTCGACCACAGGGGTTTCTGCAGCGCGCTTCTTAAGCGATTCTATGGCGTTTTTGGCGCTCGACTTCGACTTGTAGGTTTCGGTCCGGACCATGGTCTCGCCGTTCGCCGCGACGAAGCGGACGAAGGTCTGGCCATCCTTGGAGGCTGCGAGCTCAAAGCGGTAGCCCTTGCCGGTTTCGCCCTTGGCCGTATCCACAACGGAGGCCGACGGGGCGTTCTTCTTCAGCGAGGCAATGGCGTTCTTGGCGCTGTCCTTGCCCGCATAGTTCTCGGACCAGAAGATGGTCTCGGCGTTGTAGACGTATTTGGCGACGAACTGGCCGCCCTTGGCGGAGGTGATCTTGAAGGAATGTGGCACGACGCTTTTACCCCTCGGTTGCGGGCCGGGAAGTCGTGGCCCGATAACGCAAATCTAGCGCGGTGCGGGAGTCGTGCAACCCTCAAAGTCAGGCACGCGCTTGATTTGATTGAGCTTGGACCTGAGGGGCTGCCTACTGAGGGGATATCTACGTAGACGAAAGTCCATATCCGCCGATACAGCACGCATCATTGCGGCAGCTGGGGTTGCCCGACGCGCGAGGCCGGCGCGGGCTGACCCCCACCCCTGTCCCCTCCCCCTAAGAAAGGGGAGGGAGAACCTCACACTGATATCGAGGCTAGCGTCTCCCTCCCCCTGTTCAGGGGGAGGGGACAGGGGTGGGGGTCAGCCCACACCGGCGCTTGGCTAGTGCGGTCGGCTGGTTTGCGCCGGGATCAATCCCGTTTCTTCGAAAAATCGATCATCCGCTGCACGGCGGCGCGGGCGGGTTCGAGTAGTTCGTCGGCGACGGTGACTTCCTCGGTCATGGTGTGGAGCGACCACAACACGTTCTCGAGGTTGATGCGCTTCATGTGCGGGCAGATGTTGCAGCCGCGCAGGAAATCGACGCCGGTCGCTTCCGAGGCGACGTTGTCGGACATCGAGCACTCGGTGACCATCACCACGCGCGGCGGCTTCTGCGTCTTCACATAGTCGATCATCGCGGCGGTCGAGCCGGCGAAATCCACAGCGTCGATCACCTCGGGCGGGCACTCGGGGTGGGCGATGATCTTGGCCGTCGGGTAAGCGTGGCGCAGCTCGGCGATGTCGGCGGCGGTGAAGGTTTCGTGCACCTCGCACGAGCCGGCCCAGGTGATGACCTTCTTCTGCGTCTTCTTGGCGGTGTTGCGGGCCAGGTACTGGTCGGGGATCATGATCACCGTGTCGCCGGCGACGCCATTGACGATATCGGCGGCGTTCGACGAGGTGCAGCAGACATCGGTCACCGCCTTCACCGCGGCGGAGGTGTTGACGTAGGTGATGACCGGCACGCCCGGATACTGGGCGCGCATGGCGATGACATCCTCGGGGGTGATCGAGGAAGCGAGCGAGCAGCCGGCCCGGCTGTCGGGGATCAGCACGGTCTTTTTGGGGTTCAGCAGCTTCGACGTCTCGGCCATGAAGTGCACGCCGCACTGCACGATGATCGACTGCTTGACCTTGGTGGCCTCAATGGCGAGCTGCAGGCTGTCGCCGACGATATCGGCGACGCCGTGATAGATCTGCGGCGACTGGTAGTTATGGGCGAGGATGACCGCATCCTTCTCCTTCTTCAGCCGGTTGATCTGCAGGATCAGCGGCGCATAGAAGGGCCATTCGATCTCGGGAATACGGTCTTTCACCCGCTCGTAGACGCGCGACGTGACGCGTTCGACCGCCTTGGTGAACTTGAGGTCGAAACTCTCCGCGAGGATGGCGCGAGCCTCCTCCAGCGGGGTGAGAGCGTTGATAAGCTGCACCGGACCGTCCCTCCAGACGCGGCAGACTTAAGGTCGATTGGCCGCCATTTCAATGTCGCGATTTGGCTTGATCGGCATGCGGCAAGTGCCTAACGCTCTCGCCGAACGACAGCCCTCGAGGATCGCCATGCCGCAAGACGCCGCCGCCCTTCGCCAGACTCTCTCGCTTGCGCCGGTGATTCCGGTCATCGTCCTCGACGATGTGTCCGCGGCGCGGCCGCTGGCCGAAGCGCTGGTGGCCGGTGGCCTGCCGGTGCTGGAAGTGACGCTCCGGACCCCGCACGCGCTGCAGATCATCGAGGAGATGGCCAAGGTGGCGGGCGCTGTCGTCGGTTCGGGCACGGTGCGCTCGCCGCTGCAGATGGGCCACTCGGTCGATGCCGGCTGCCAGTTCATGGTGTCGCCCGGCGCCTCACCGCGGCTGCTCGAAGCGGCCGAGGAGCACAAGATCCCGCTGCTGCCCGGCATCGGCACGCCGACCGAGGCGATGACCGCGTCGGAACATGGTTACTCATTCCTTAAGTTCTTCCCGGCCGAGGCGCTGGGTGGGGTGAAGGTGCTGAAGGCCTATGCCAGCCCGCTCGCCGACATCACCTTCTGTCCGACCGGCGGCATCGACATGGCCAAAGCCAAAGAATACCTGGCGCTGCCCAACGTGATCTGCGTCGGCGGCTCGTGGATCATGCCGGCCGATGCCATTGCCAACAGGGACTGGAAGCGGATCGAGACGCTGGCGCGCGAAGCGGCGGCGTTGAAGCAGAACTAACTCTGCTCAGAGCGCCCGCAGCGTCGCCAGCTTGCTGCCGGCACTATCGATGAGAACCAGCACGCCGGGCTCGGCGTGAAATTTGACGGTGGCCGCGAGGACGGCGAAAAAGCTCGCCTCCTGCGCCATGGTTGCCGGTTCGCACGCCATCTCGGTCCAGGCGATGTCGGTAAACTGCAGCCCGTTGTCATTGATGGTGACACCACCGCCGAAGCTGTTGCAGCCGCCGCTGCCGGAGGCGCGCCCGCCCGGCTCGACTTGCAGCGTGGTGTGTATACCTGGCGTCACGACGCCGTCGCGCAGTTCCTCGAGCGCCCAGTTGCCATAAAGCGGCGAGCCGCCGGCGGAAGCCGGGGTGGCGGCTGCGATGGCGAGGAGACAGACCAGCGGCAAGGAGCGGAGCGACATTTTCAACCTCCAGCAAAGCGAGGGGTCATACCTCTCTGCCATTGTGGCAAAGCCGTGATCTGAACTGCTATGGGTGGGCCGATGGCGCCCCGGAGGAGCGATGCACGGCAATAAGACGATCGGCCTGTCCCACCTCCGCATCACCCTCAGCGAAAGCTTCTACATCGGTCCCGGCCGCGCCGACCTGATGGAACTGATCGCCGAGACCGGCTCGATCTCCGAGGCCGCCAGGCGGATGGGGATGTCGTACAAGCGGGCCTGGGGGCTGGTGCAGGTGCTGAACGAGGGGTTCGGAGCGCCGCTGGTCGAGGCATCGCGCGGCGGCAATGCGCAGGGGGCGTCGCTCACTGCTGCGGGACGCGAGGTGCTGGAGCGCTATCGCGGCATGCAGGAGGCGACGCGCAAGGCGATCGCGCGGGATGTCGAGGCGCTCAGCGCGCTGCACGGCGATATGTCCGAGAGAAAATAACGCTTGCTGCCTGCATCTGGCGTTGGCACAACCTTCGATATTCCCATTCGGACATATCGAGGACCTTATGCGTCGGACCACCCTTCTGCCTGGTGTCAGCCTGCTGGCGCTCATCATCGGGCCGGCCTCTGCCGCCGATGTCAGCGCGGCCGTTGCCGCCAACTTCACCAAGCCGGCCGAGGAGTTGGGCGCGGCGTTCACGGCGAAGACCGGCGACACGGTGAGCTTCAGCTTTGGCGCCACCGGGGCGCTCTACACGCAGATCAGCCAAGGTGCGCCGTTCGAGGTGTTCTTTTCGGCCGATAACAAACGGCCGGCGCAGGCGGCGAAGGAAGGTTTTGCGGTCGATGGCACGGTGTTCACCTATGCGGTGGGCAAGGTCGTGCTCTACTCGCCCTCCCTCGATCTCACCGACGGCGCGGCGGTGCTTACGGCCAACGGGTTCCAGCATCTGTCGGTCGCCGACCCCAAGACCGCGCCCTATGGCGCCGCGGCGATGGAAACGCTGGGCAAGCTCGGGCTGACCGAAGCCGTGGCGCCCAAGATCGTCACCGGCGAGAATATCAGCCAGGCGCTGCAGTTCATCGATTCAGCCAATGCGGAGCTGGGCTTCGTGGCGCTGAGCCAGGTGATCGACAAGCCGGCCGCACAGGTCTGGCGCGTGCCGGCCGAGGATTATTCGCCGATCCTCCAGGATGCCGTGCTGCTGAAGCCGGGCGAGGCGGATCCAGCCGCAGCCGCCTTTCTCGAATTCTTGAAGGGCGACGAAGCGCGCGCCATCATCGAGAAATACGGCTACGAGGTCGGCCCGGGTCAATGAGGTTTTCATGATGCTTGATGCCAGTGAGATCGTGCAGCCGGTCGGGCTGACGCTGACGCTGGCGCTCATCGTCACCCTGATCCTGCTGCTGGTCGGCACGCCGATCGCCTGGTGGCTGTGCCGCACGCGCTCGCCGCTGCAGGCGCCGATCGCCGCACTGGTGTCGCTACCGCTGGTGCTGCCGCCGACAGTGCTCGGGTTCTACCTGTTGCTGGCGTTCGGGCCGAACGGCCCGGGCGGCCTCTTGGCGCCGCTCTGGGGGGCGCGGACGCTGGCTTTCTCGTTCGAGGGACTGGTCATCGCCTCGGTGCTCTATTCGCTGCCCTTCATGGTGCAACCGCTGCGCACTGCGTTTGAGGCGCTGGGCGAGGAACCGCTGGAAGCGGCGGCGACACTCGGGGCAGGGTGGTGGACGACATTCTCCAGGGTGGTGATCCCGCTGTCGCGCACCGGCTATCTCACCGGCGCCATCCTGACCTTCGCGCACACGGTCGGCGAGTTCGGCGTGGTGCTGATGATCGGCGGCAATATCCCCGGCAAGACCAAGCTGGTGTCGATGGCGATCTACGATTTCGTCGAGCGGCTGGAGTGGGACAAAGCCCATATCCTCGCCGGCGGCATGGTGGTGTTCGCCTTCGTGGTGATCACGGCGGTGATGCTGATCGATCGGCGGGTTGGGCGGGTGGTGGGGTGAGGGCTGACACCGCGGCTGTGGCCACCCCCACCCTTGATCCCTCCCCACAAGGGGGAGGGAGACGCAAGAACTGAGCCCGCGCAGCTATCGCCTACCTCCCCCTTGTGGGGAGGGAATGAGGGTGGGGGTGGCCACACGCTCAGATGTCAGCGCCTCAAGCCAGCCGCAACAGTTCCACGAAGCGTTTCAGGGCCTTGGTCAGGCCCTTGCGCTTCTTGGTGTCGAGATCGGCGAACAGAGCTTCTTCGAGCTGCTCCCAGTTGGCGGCCAGTACTTCGCGGATGCGGGCGCCGCGTTCGGTGAGGGCCAGTCCTTCTGTGAGGTCCGGGCCGATGGCCTGGCGCGCCACGATGTCCCGCTCGATCAGCCGCTGCAGCCGGGGCTGCAGCGCTTCGGGCTCGAGCCCCAGGTGCTCGGCGAGGGCCGCCTCGCTCGCCCCGAGCTCGGCATGCAGCACGAAGATCACGGCGTCGTCGCCGGCCTCCAGTCCGCGATCGAGCAGCGGCACCAGCAGCGCCTTGTGGGCCAGCTGGCCGGCTTCGATCAGCCGGTAAAGCGTTGAACGGGCTTCGGGTTTGGTCATGGGTGGATAGATAGACTTCAGGACGGGATCGAGCGACATGGGACCCATCCTATCGTTAATCTCAGAGAGACCAAGTGGCGGCATTGTTCAGGCTTTGCGGATGACTTATGCGTGGCTGAGGTGGTGCTCGGCAGAAGCACCGCCAGTCTACACAGTTCAGGTCAGGAACGCATGAGCCAGGACCTCGCCCGCATCAGGGCCTTCGTGCAGGTGTTCGATGCCGGCGGCTTCTCGTCCGCGGCGCGGCAACACGGGCGCTCCAAGGCGCTGCTGTCGAAATATGTCACCGACCTCGAGGATTATCTGGGGGTGCGGTTGATGAACCGGACCACCCGCAAGCTCAGCCTCACCGAAGCCGGCGAAGCCTATTACCGCGAGGCGAGCCAGCTCTTGCAGCAGCTCGACGACCTCGATGCGACGATCTCGGACCAGACCGCCGAGCCGCGCGGGCTGGTGCGGGTATCGGCGCCGCGCAATCTCGGAGAGACGACGCTGGCGCCGGCGATCTTCGCCTTCATCGCCAGGAACCCGCTGATGTCGGTCGATCTGCGCCTCGAGGATCGCTATGTCGACCTGGTGGAGGAAAGCGTCGATGTGGCGCTCCGCATCTCGACGCTGGCCGATTCCTCGCTGATCGCCCGCAAGATCTCCGACATGCGGCACGTGATCTGTGCCGCGCCGAGCCTCGTCAAGCGGGTCGGCACGCCGACCTCGGGCGAGGCGCTGCGCAACATGCCCTGCGTGCTCGATACCAATATGCCGTCGCACAGTTCGTGGCGCTTCATCGAGAACGGCACGCCGGTCTCGGTGCATGTCTCCGGTCCGGCCCGGGTGAATTCTCCGGTGGCCGCCATGCAGGCGGCGCTCGCCGGCCTTGGGTTCGCCGTATTGCCGACCTACCTCGCTGACCCGCTGATCGCCGAAGGGCGGCTGGTTCGCGTGCTCGAGGACAGGATGCCCGAGGGTCCGAGCCTGCAAGCGGTCTATCCGCATCGGCGGCATCTTGCCGGCAAGGTTCGCGCCCTGATCGACCATCTGGTCGCCTGGTTCGCCGACAATCCGGTGAAGTAGGCAAAATAGGGCACGGGGCGTCGATGACGGGTTTGTTGCGCAGGCTGGCGCTGGCTGCGGCCGCCACACTCGGTCTTATCGGCGCCGCTCAGGCCCACCCGCATATCTTCATCGATGCCAAGGCGACGATCGTCTTCAACGATGCGGGCGAACTCACCGAGATCAGGAACGCCTGGACCTTCGACGAAGCCTTCTCGGTCTGGCAGATCCAGGGGCTCGATACCAATAATGACGGCATCACCTCGTCCGAGGAGATGCAGGAGCTGGCCGACGAGAACATCAAGGGTCTCGCGGAATACAATTTTTACACCTCGGCCGGCGAGACCGCGTCATCATTGCCCTTCGCCTCGATGGACGACGCCAAGTTCGTGTTCGCGGATAACCGCTCGACGCTGAGTTTCGGCATCGAGCCGCAGGTGCCGTACCGAATCAAGCACAAGCTCGAGATTGCTGTCGCCGACCCCGAATACTATGTGGCCATCACCTTCCACAGTCCCGCCGACATCACGCTCGAAAACGCTCCGGCCGGCTGCGCGGTGCACCTGGAGCCGCCGCGGGAGTTATCGCCGGATCTGCAGGCGCGGCTGTTCGATCTGCCATCCGATGTGACTAAGCTGCCGCCTGAACTCGAGGCGGCAGTGCGCGGCTCGCAGGGCGCTATCGTCGTCGACTGTTCGAACGCCGCGGCGCCGGCCGCTGCGACGACGGCGCTCGAGGCCGTGACGCAGGTGGCGGAGGCGAAGCCCGCGCTGCCGTTCGGCGGCCCGCCGCCGGAGCCGGGGTTCGTGCTGCCCAAGACCGGTTTCCTCGGCTGGGTCGCGCAGATGCAGTCGGATTTCTACCAGGCGCTGACCGCGGCGCTCGGCAAGCTCAAGACCGACTACACGGCGTTCTGGGTGCTGGGCGGGCTGAGCTTTCTCTATGGCGTGTTCCACGCGGCCGGGCCGGGGCACGGCAAGGTGGTGATCGGCTCCTATATGCTGGCCAACGAGCGGCAGGTGCGCCGCGGCATCGGACTGAGCTTTGCCGCGGCGATGATGCAGTCGCTGGTGGCGGTGGTGTTCGTCGGCGTCGCCGCGGCGATCCTCGGGCTGTCGAGTGTCGCCATGGGCACGGCAGTCGGCTGGATCGAGAAGGCGTCGTACGGCCTCGTGGCGCTGCTCGGCCTGTGGCTGATCGCGCGAAAGCTGTTCGGCTGGGGTGGGCATTCGCACGACCACGGACCGGACCTGACGGCCAAGGCGCACCAGCACCTGCATGCCGACGAAGCGCCCAGACACGCGCTGCTCAATGTTCGCAAACAAGACTTGGAGCGTGGGCAGAGCTTCAATTTCCGCACCGGCCTGCAGCCGGCGGGTGGCCCGGCGCTCGACGCCTATGGCCGGCTGCCGGGTGACGCGCATTACGGACACGACCACGGCGAGCACGATCATGATCATGATCATGATCATGAACACGGCCATCATCACGTGGTGACCGCCGAGCAGACCGGCGGCGACTGGCGCGAACAGCTCGGCGTGGTGCTGGGGGTTGGGCTCAGGCCCTGTTCGGGAGCGCTGGTGGTGCTGGTGTTCGCGCTGAGCCAGGGCATCCTGCTTGCCGGCATTGCCGCAGTGTTCCTGATGGGGCTCGGCACGGCGATCACCGTCTCGGCGCTGGCGGTGCTGGCGGTCGGGGCGAAGGGCTTTGCCACCCGCTATCTGGGCAGCGAAGGCAAGCTCGGCAGCCGCCTTGTCTGGTGGGCGGAGCTCGGCGGGGCGCTGGTGGTGTTTGCTTTTGGCGCGGTGCTGCTGCTCGCCAGTTTCTAGAACGATCGCGCGACAAACCCGCCTCGCCGCGACACCCTTGCACTTGTGTTCGGGGCGCTGCTGATTATGTTGCGCGCCAACAGACCGTTTCCAAACTACAGGCCAGCCCATGGCAACCGGACTTCCTGCCGGACACCCCGCGATCGCGACACCGAAAGTGGGGGTACTGCTGCTCAACCTGGGCACGCCCGATGGCACCGACTACTGGTCGGTGCGCCGCTACCTCAGCGAATTCCTCTCCGACCCGCGGGTGATCGAGTCCCCGCAATGGCTATGGCAGCCGATCCTGCAAGGCGTGGTGCTCAGTACCCGGCCGCAGAAGAGCGGCGCGAACTATGCCCGGATCTGGGACAAGGACGCCAACGAGAGCCCGCTCCGCGTCATCACCCGCAAGCAGGCGACCAAGCTGCAGGAGCGGCTGGGCAAGAACATCATCGTCGATTTCGCCATGCGCTACGGCAACCCATCCACCAAATCGGGCATCGAAGCGCTGCAGGCGGCGGGGTGCCAGAAGATCCTGCTGGCGCCGCTCTATCCGCAATATTCGGCAACGACGACGGCGACGGCCAACGACAAGGCGTTCGATGCGCTGAAGACGCTGCGCTGGCAGCCGGCGGTGCGCACGCTCCCGGCATATTTCGATGACCCGGCCTATATCGAGGCGCTGGCGCAGAGCATTGCCGACGGGGTCGCGGCGCTGGATTTCACTCCTGACGTGATCCTCACCTCGTATCACGGCATGCCGGTGCAGTATTTCGAGGCGGGCGACCCCTACCACTGCCAGTGCCTCAAGACGACACGGCTGGTGCGCGAGCACCTGGGCTGGTCCGAGGACAAGCTCAAGGTCACCTTCCAGAGCCGGTTCGGCCCGACCAAGTGGCTCGAGCCCTATACCGACGCCACGCTGATGGCGCTGCCGGCAGAGGGGATCAAGCGCGTCGCGGTCGTCGCCCCAGCCTTCTCGGTCGATTGCATCGAGACGCTGGAAGAGATCGCGATCACCGGCCGCGAGCAGTTCGAACATGCCGGCGGCGAGCGCTATGCCTATATCCCGTGCCTCAATGACAGCGAGCTGGGGATGACGATGCTGGAAAGCGTGATCCGCAAGGAACTGGCGGGCTGGATTTAGGGGTTGGCCTCAGGTTCGTCCGGGAACTCGATGTCATCCCAGCGAAAGTTCATATGCGATAAGGCAGGGCCGTGCCCCACCCACCGGGTCATTCCCGCGAAAGCGGGAACCTCTGTTTTGGTGCCGGCCGCACGATCGCAAACGGAGGTCCCCGCTTTCGCGGGGATGACACCGAGTTTGGGGGACTTGCAGAGCCTCTAAGGCGGCGAGGGAGCAGTCAGCGTCCCGAAGTCAGAGCTTCAGATCCTTCAACGGTCCCGCCACCGCCTCCACCATACCCTTGGTGATCGATTGGGTCAGCTCGAAATAGCCGACCCACGGGTCTGGCTCCTGCGCTTTCGCCGCGGCGGCGTCGATCTTGAACAGGTTGGCGGCCTTGATCGTTTCCAGTTCGTCCCAGCCGACCGGCACGGCGCAGGGCGCTCCGGGGCGGGCTCGGGTCGAGAACGGCGCAATCGCCGTGGAACCGCGTTCGTTGCGCAGGTAATCGACGAACATCCGGCCCTTGCGTTCGACCTTGCGGATATTGGCGGTGAAGCTATCGGGTTCGTTGTCCTCGAGCTTCTGCGCGAAGGTGCGGCAGAACAGTTTGACCAGCGGCCACTCGGTCACCGGCTTGAGTGGTGCGATGACGTGGATGCCTTTGCCCCCGGTGACCATCGGGAAGCTCTCGAGTCCCCATTCAGCGAGCACGTCGCGGATATGGAGCGCCGCCTCGCGGGTGACCTTGAAGTCGAGCCCTTCGTCGGGGTCGATATCGAAGATGATGCGGTCGGGCCTTTCCAGCGTATCGATATGGCTGCCCCAGATGTGGAACTCGAGCGTCGACATCTGCACGCCGGCAAGGATGCCGGCGAGATCGACGACGTAGAAATGATCCTCCTTGTCGCTCTCCTTGAGCTCGATGGCGACGCGCTTCATCGTATCGGGGAAGCCGCCGGTATCGTGCTTCTGAAAGAACGGTTTGCTGCCGCGCGGCACCCGCACCAGGCTGAGCGCGCGCTTTTCGATATGGGGCAGCATGCGCTCGGCGACGGCATCGTAATAGGCGACGAGCTGGCCCTTGGTGACGCCGCCATCGGGCAGCGCCTCGCGGTCGGGGCTGGTGAGCCGGACGCCGAGCCGCTCGGCCACGGCTATTCCCATGTCGTCGGTGAGCTTCATGGCTTTGAGCTTAGCCGCTGATTTCCGCTTTGTCGCCACGGGCTTGGGCGGCTTGGTTTCCAGTTTCACCTGTCGCGCCGGCTTGTCCTGCCTGAGGCCGACAAAGGAGGGGTGGCGCAGCACGCCATCGGGGGTGAACTCGGTGAAGTCGACCTCGCCGACCAGTTCCGGCTCGACCCAGCGGGCGCGCCGTACGATGTCGCGCGGCACGGTTTCGAATGGCGGGGTTTTGCGCGCCCGCTGGTCCAGTTCGGCCTGCAGTTCGGCCGAGCTCTTTTGGGTGAAGCCGGTGCCGACGCGACCGCGATAGACCAGCTTGCCGCCTTCCCAGGTGCCGAGCAGCAGCGAGGCAAAACCCTTGTGTTTGTCGGAGGGGCGCCAGCCGCCGATGACGAATTCCTGCCGGTTGGTGCACTTGATCTTCAGCCAGCTGCGGCTGCGTTCATGCCGGTAGGGTGCGTCGGCGAGCTTGGCGATCACCCCCTCCTGGTGCGCCTCGCACATCGCCTTCAGTACCTGGGCGCCGTGGCCGCGCACATGCTCGGAATATTGGACCTCCGCATCACCCCTGGTTTTCCCAAGGAGCTTCCGCAACCGCTCCTTGCGTTCCAGCAGCGGCAGTTTTTCGAGGTTCTCGCCATCCTGTTCGAGCAGGTCGAAGACGAAATAGACCAGCGGGCCACCGCTCGACAACGCGTCCTTGAGCGTCGAGAAATCGGAGCGGCCGTCCTTGAACGCGCAGATTTCGCCGTCGAGCAGGGCCGCGCCTTTGGTGAGCTTCGACAGCGGTGCAACGAGGCGCTGGAACTGCCGGGTCCAGTCATTGCCGTTGCGGGTGAAGAGCCGCACTTCCGGCCCGGCAACCGCGGCGATGCAGCGGTAGCCGTCATATTTCATCTCGAACAGCCAGTCGTCGCCGCTGGGAACCTCCTCGACCAGCGTCGCCAACTGCGGCTCGCGAAAATCCGGCAGCGCCACCGCTTTGCCACCGGTCCACACCTTGGCGGAGGGTTCGGCCTCGGCCTTCGCCGCCTTGTTCGTTGGTTTCTTGCGCGGCTTGTTGCCCTTGGCGATGCCGGGGAGGTCGCGGCCGGTCTCGACGCTGGTGGTGAACTTCTCGGTCAGCCCATCGGTGTCGCTCGAATAATCGTCGCGGTGCTTGATCAGCAGCCAGTTCTCGCGCGTGCCGTTCCTGGTCTGGTTGTCGCGACCCCTCATGTGGACCAGCACCCACTCGCCCTTCATCCGCTTGCCCTTGAGGGTGAACTTCAGGTCACCGCCGTCGAGCCCCTCGTGCGGATCGCCTGATGGTTCCCAGGTACCTTCGTCCCACAGCATCACTGTGCCGCCGCCATACTCGCCCTCGGGGATGGTGCCCTCGAAGTCGCCATAGTCGAGCGGGTGATCCTCGACCCGCACCGCCAGCCGCTTGTCGGCCGGGTTGGTGGAGGGGCCCTTGGTGATAGCCCAGCTCTTCAGCACGCCGTCGAGCTCGAGGCGGAAATCATAGTGGAGCCGCGTCGCGTCGTGCTTCTGCACCACGAAGCGCAGCGGATTGCCTTTCCTGGCACGCTTGGCCTTCGTCCCCGAAGGTTCAGCGGTTTTGGCGAAGTCGCGCTTCGCCCGATAGTCCTTGAGCTGCTCGTTCGGGGTGGTGGCCATCTCAGCTCGCCTTCTTGCGCGGCGCCGACTTGGCCGGAGCCTTGCGCGCCGCTGTCGCAGCCGGCTTGGCCTTGCCGCCCTCGAGGCTCTTTTTCAGCGCCGCCATCAGGTCGACGACGTTGTCGCCGCGCGGGCTGCGCGAGGGTTCCTCGACCTCGGTGGTGATCCTGCGGCCCTTCGATTTCAGCTTGCGCTGGATCAGCTCACGCAGCGCCGCTTGATAGTGATCCTTGAAGGCCTTGGGGTCGAACTTCTCGGTCGTCTTTTCGATCAGCGCCGTCGCCACATCGAGCAGGTCGTCGTCGGTGGATTTGGCGGGGATATCGGAAAAGAAGCTGTCGGACTTCTTCAGCTCATCCTCGTAGTGCAGCGTCTCGAGCAGGATGCCCTTGCCGCAGGGCTTGATCGAAACGAGGTACTCCTTGCCGCGTAGCGCCAGCTGTCCGATCCCCACTTTCTTGGCCTTGCGCAACGCATCCCGCACCACGCGAAAGGCGTCTTCGGCGAGTTCGTCGGCCGGGGTCAGATAGTAGGGCGTATCGAAATACATCGGCGGGATCTCGTCCTCGTCGACGAACTGCACCAGCTCGAGGGTCTTGCGCGTCTCGAGCTTCACCGCGTCGATCTCGTCGTCGGTGAGCAGCACGTGGTCGCCCTTGTTGTACTCGAAGCCCTTGCGGATCTCGTCCTTTTCCACCGGACCGACGCCGTCGACGACCTTCTCGTAGTGGATCGGCTTGCCGGTCGGCTCGTGGATCTGACGGAAGCTCGGTTTGGCGCCGGACTTCGTCGCGGTGAACATCTCGACCGGGATCGAGACGAGGGAGAGGCGCAACTGGCCTTTCCAGATCGGACGGGTGGCAGGCATGGGGTCAACTCGCGAACGATTGCTTTGTGGTTCAACGGGATTTGCTACCCGAGTGTTCCCACCGGATTCGGGGGCTCGACATTGCGCGGACTCCGGCGGGCACATACATGTTTGCCAACGGGTCGGGCATGGAAGGGGACGAGACGATGGACTTTCTGGAACTCGACGGGTTGAGCCTGACACTGATTGCGCTTGGCGTACTGGCGGTGCTGGTGCTGTTCGCGGGCGCCAAGGTGGTGCCGCAGGGCTACAACTTCACCGTGGAGCGGTTCGGTCGCTACATCCGCACGCTGAAGCCCGGGTTGAGCCTGATCATTCCGTTCGTCGATGGCGTCGGCCGTAAGATGAACATGATGGAGCAGGTGGTCGACGTGCCGCACCAGGAAGTGATCACCCGCGACAACGCCACGGTCACCGTCAACGGCGTCAATTTCTATCAGATCTTCGATGCCGCGGCCGCGGCCTACGAGGTGGCGCAGCTCGAGCTGGCGGTGCAGAACCTGACCATGACCAACATCCGTACGGTGATGGGTTCGATGGATCTCGACCAGCTGCTTTCGAACCGCGACGAGATCAACCAGCGCCTGCTCAAAGTGGTGGATGCCGCGGTGCAGCCGTGGGGGCTCAAGATCACCCGCATCGAGATCAAGGATATCGATCCGCCCAAGGACCTGGTCGAGTCGATGGGCCGGCAGATGAAGGCCGAGCGCGAGAAGCGCGCGCTGATCCTCGAAGCCGAGGGCAAGCGGCAGGCCTCGATCCTGCAGGCCGAAGGCCAGAAGCAGAGCCAGGTGCTGGAAGCCGAGGGCCGGCGCGAAGCGGCATTCCGTGATGCGGAAGCGCGCGAGCGTTCCGCCGAAGCCGAGGCCAAGGCCACCGAAGTGGTGTCCAACGCCATTGCCTCGGGCAGTGTGCAGGCGATCAATTATTTCGTCGCCAACAACTACATCAAGGCGCTCGAAAGCCTCGCCAAGTCGCCCAACCAGAAGATCCTGATGCTGCCGGTCGAGGCGGCCAGCGTCATCGGTGCCCTTGGCGGCATCGCCGAGATCGCCAAGGAAACCTTCGGCGCCGAAAAGCCGGCCACCCGGCCGGTCGGCGGCCGTCCACCGTCCACCACTTAACCGGCACTGGGTTTGTTTTGTCGCGCTTCGAACCGGAAAAGTCTGCAACTTTTCCTGAAAGCGCTCCAGCGGAGGAGGCAGACATGCAGGTCATCGACTTCATTGCTACCCACGGGGCGTGGTCCTGGGTGGTGGCCGGGCTGATCCTCCTGGCGCTCGAACTGGTGGTACCGGGTGGGGTGCTGGTCTGGCTCGGCGGTGCGGCGCTGGTCACCGGGGTGCTGGCGCTGTTCGTCAGCATTTTCTGGCCGCTGCAGTTCGTGATCTTCGGCGCCCTGGCGCTGGCCAGTATCGGGCTGTGGCTGAAGTTCCGCGGCCCGGGAGTGGCGTCCGACCGACCGTTCCTCAACCAGCGCGCCAACCGCTTCATCGGCCAGGAAGCGGTGCTCGACGAGCCGATCCGTGACGGGATCGGCCGGATCGCGCTCGATGACACCGTGTGGCGCGTGCAAGGCCCCGATCTTGCGGCCGGCTCGCGCGTCCGGATCATCGAGGCGGATGGGGCCCTGCTCAGGGTCGAGGCTGTTTAGGATCGCCCGGACAAGGTTTCCTTAACCATAAGCTGCAAGGGTTCGTTGACCATTATCGCCCGAGGCAGTGCAGCAGATGCGAACGAGGAAAGCCGGCTTGGCCGTCAGCGCTGCGGCGCTGGCGCTGCTCGCGATTCCCGCTGCTGCGGGCGAGTTCACGCCGCTCGGCGACGGCTCGGCGACCAATAATGCCGATCTCACCGGTAACCCGGCGATCGACTGCGCCAACTGCGTCGCGACGCCGCCCTATGAATGGGGGAACGAACCGTTCGAGCTCGACTGGAGCCTCGGCCTTCGCGGCGGCATCAAGGATGACGGCACCGGCGACAGCCCCACCTATGAGCTGATCGCGCTACCGAGCGTGACGCTGAAGCATAAGACCATCCGCGGCGGCTACGATGTCGGGTTGAGCGGCGAGCTCGGCTACGAGGTCGACGGCAGCGCCCGGATCGGCTCGATCACCGGCACAGCCGGGGGTGAGTATGAACTCGATGCGCTGACGACGCTCGCCGGGCGGGGCAACCTCAAGGTGTCGCAGGACGATGCAAACGGCCCGGACTATGCCGATAACGTCGCTTCCGCGCCGGTCGTCGTTTCCGGCGATGGCGAGGTCAGCGCGGCGCGTGACCTCGGGGCGTTCAACCTGGCGGTGCGTGGTAGCGCCGGCCGCGAGGTCTATGGCGAGACCGTCTATGACGACAACTCGACCGCCGACAACAGCTTCCAGAACACCACAGCCTATGGCGCCGGCGCCCGGCTCGGCTACGAGCTGACGCCCGGCCTTGTCGCCTTTGTCGACGTGGAAGCGGATTACCTCGCCTATGACGCGCCCTCGCCGAGCCTCCTGGTGAAGCTCGACAACGTCACCTATGCCGGTCGTGGTGGGCTCAGCACCAAATTCAACGAAACGCTGGAACTCGAGGGCTCACTGGGCTTCGGCTACACCGATCTCACCGATGGCTCGCTCAGCGATTTCTCGGCCGTGCTGTACGACGCCAAGGCGGTGTTTCGGCCGGACGAGACGCTGACGCTGACCGGCGCCTTCAGCACGACGATCTCGCAGCCGGGCACCACGTCGGGCGCCACGGCGAAGCTCACCTACGCCGCCACCGGTCAGCTCGACTATCTGGTAAACCCGTGGCTGAAGCTGCGCGCGGATGCGCAGTGGAGCGAAGCGCATTACCAGGGCATCGACAACGACGAGTACAACTGGGGCTTTGGCATCGGGGCAGATTACCTGCTCAACGAGCACACCGACCTTACGGCCGATTACAGTTTCCTCAGGACTGAGAAGACCCCGGCCCCGGCCACCGACGAGCATCAGGTGACGGTGGGGGTAAAGTTCCACCGGTAGAGTGCTGCGCGATATCGTTGCACTATTGCCCCGACACTCGGTGTGCGAACCGAGGCTGTGAAAATCCCCCAGAACTCGGTGTCATCCCCGCGAAAGCGGGGACCTCCGTTTGCGATCGTGCGGCAGGCACCAAAACAGAGGTTCCCGCTTTCGCGGGAATGACCCGGTGAGTGGGGCACACCCCGGTGGAGGTGACGAGAAGGGCCATCTCGCCGTTGGTGAGATACTCTAGATCAGATGCCGGATCTGTTTGCGGAACGCTTCGGAGAGGTCGGGCCGGTCGAGTGCGAACACCACGTTGGCGGTGAGGAAACCGAGCTTTGAGCCGCAGTCGAAGGACTGGCCCTTGTACTTGACGCCGCTGAAGTGCTGCTGGGTCATCAGCGTCTGCATGGCGTCGGTGAGCTGGATCTCGCCGCCGGCGCCGCGCTCCTGGTCGGCGATCAGGGAGAAGATCTGCGGCTGGAGGATATAGCGACCGGAAATGATCAGGTTGGAGGGCGCGTCCTCGCGCTTCGGCTTTTCCACCATGCCGGTGATGCGGAAGCCTTCGTCCGGACCGGCGCCACGCGCCACGACACCATAGGACGAGACATCTTCCATCGGCACTTCCTCGACGGCGATGACGTTGCCGCCGCTCGTCTCGTAGGCGTCCATCATCTGCCGGAGCACCCCAGGGACGCCCTTGAACACCATGTCGGGCAGCAGCAGCGCGAAGGGCTGGTCGCCCACCAGCTCGCGGGCGCACCAGACGGCGTGGCCGAGCCCCAGCGGCTCCTGCTGGCGGGTGAAGCTGGTCTGGCCGGCCGAGGGCAGGTCCTGCTGCAGCTCGCTCAGCGCCTCGGTCTTGCCGCGGATCTCGAGCGTGTGCTCGAGTTCGTACTGCCGGTCGAAGTGATCCTCGATGACGCCCTTGTTGCGGCCGGTGACGAACACGAAGTGCTCGATCCCCGCCTCGCGCGCTTCATCCACCGCGTACTGGATCAGCGGGCGATCGACCACGGTCAGCATTTCCTTAGGCATCGCCTTGGTGGCGGGCAGGAAACGGGTGCCGAGACCCGCAACCGGGAACACGGCGGTGCGCACGCGATTGGGCAAGGAGAACTCCTGAAAAAGGCGGGAGAGAAGGCAATAGGCGGGCTATAAGGCGTTTCTTAGCACCTCGCAAATTAGCGTCCACGCCATTAATTTCTGGTTTGAGGGTTGGGGACCATGACGGTTCTGATCACAGGCGGCGCCGGCTATATCGGCAGTCACATGGTGCTGCGGCTTGCCGATGCCGGGCAGGCGGTGGTGGTGCTCGACAACCTCACCACCGGCTTCGACTGGGCCATCGACCACCGGGCGACGTTCGTTCAGGGCAATGCCGGTGACATGGAACTGGTCGGCAAGCTCATCGCCGAGCACGGCATCACCGAGATCGTCCATTTCGCCGGCTCGATCGTGGTGCCGGAATCGGTCAGCGACCCCCTGAAGTACTATGCCAACAACACCGCGACCTCGCGCAACCTGATCGAGGCGGCGGTGAAGGGCGGGGTGAAGCACTTCATCTTCTCCTCGACCGCGGCGGTTTACGGCAATGCCGGGCTCGAGCCGGTGGCCGAGACCAGCCAGTTGATGCCGGAATCGCCCTATGGCCGCTCCAAGCTGATGACCGAGTTGATGCTGGCCGATGTGGCGGCAGCGCACCCTTTGACCTACGGGGTGCTGCGCTACTTCAACGTCGCCGGCGCCGACCCCAAAAAGCGCTCTGGGCAATCCTCGCCGACCGCCACGCACCTGATCAAGGTCGCCGCGCAGGCGGCGCTGGGCCAGCGCCCGAGCATGGGGATTTTCGGCACCGACTTCCCGACCCCCGACGGCACCGGGGTGCGTGACTACATCCATGTCAGCGACCTCTGCGAGGCGCACGCGCTGCTGCTGGAATACCTGCGCAAGGGCGGCGCCTCGGTCACCATGAACTGCGGCTATGGCCGCGGCTTTTCGGTGCGCGACGTGGTGCGCACGGTCAAAGCGGTGTCGGGCGTCGACTTCAAGGTGGTCGAAGAGCCCCGCCGCGCCGGCGATCCGGCCTCGATCGTCGCCAAGGCCGACAAGGTGCGGCAGGTGCTGGGCTGGAAGCCGGCGCATGACGACCTCACCGAGATCGTTGACGCGGCGCTGAACTGGGAGCGCTATTTAGCCACACGAAACAGGTAGCGATTCGCCATGCAACGTCACCTCGCCTTCGTCGTCGCGTTCCTTGGTCTCATCTCGCCGGCCTTCGCTCAACCGGTCGAGAGCTTCGAGTCCTTCATCAAGAATTTTGAAGCGACGGCGGTGGCGGCGGGTGTCACCCATGAGACCTACGCCAAGGCGATGTACGGGCTGAAGCCCGATGCGAATGTGCCGGCGCTGGTGACGGCGCAGCCCGAGTTCACCACGCCGCTGTGGGACTACATCGAAAAGCGCGTCACCGAGTGGCGCCTCGACAAGGGCAAGGAAGCGATCGCACAGAACCAGGCGCTGCTGACGGCGACTGGCGAGAAGTATGGCGTCGACCCCTACCTGCTGGCCTCGATCTGGGGCATCGAGACCAATTACGGCCGGGTGCTGAGCGATCCCCAGTATATCCGTCCGATCATCCCGTCCCTCGCAACGCTGGTGCATCAGCGGCGCGTTCGGCTCGAAGGCGACACGGCGGACCTGATCGCGGCATTGCTGCTGGTGCAACGCGGGCCGCTCGACGCTACGCAGTTGGTCGGCAGCTGGGCCGGTGCCATCGGGCATCTGCAAGTCAACCCGAGCAATGTCATCAAATACGGCACGGATGGCGATGGCGACGGCGCGGTCGACCTGCACAACTCGCTGGCCGATGCGCTGGCGACGTCCGCTGTGTACATTGTCGGGCTAGGCTACAAGCCGGGCCTCAAGTGGGGCTTCGAGGTCGATGTGCCGGATGGATTTGATTACCTGCTGGCGACGCGCGACCAGTTGCGGCCCATCTCGTTCTTTGCCGAGCTCGGGGTAAAGCGGGTCGGTGGCGCCAGCTTCAACGATAGCTCGATCCCGGTATTCCTCTACGCTCCGACCGGGGCGAAGGGGCCGAAATTCCTGATGACGAACAACTACCTGATCCTCAAGGGCTACAATTTCTCCGACAGCTACGCGATGGCGATTTCGCATCTCGAGGACAGGCTGCAGGGCCGTGGCGAGTACGTCACCGCCTGGCCGCGGGACACGCAATTCCCCAACCTCGAGCAGCGCCGGGGGATCCAGGAAGCGCTGATCAAGCTCGGGCTCTATGAGGGGAAGGTCGACGGGCGCATCGGGCCGGTCAGCCAGGCTGCCTATGCCAAGTTCCAGGCCTCGAAGGGCGAGGTGGCGGACGGGTTCATCACGCTGCACAGCTATGAAGAGCTGGTGGCTGCTGCCGCTGCTGCTGGGCAATAACTGCGTTCTCGGCCAACCACCGCAGCTTCATCAAACTCGATGACGCCGGTGGGGGCGGAGGGTTGGTCGCTCTCTCGGGACATGGCAAGCGATGCCCGCTGTTAGGGAAGCAGAGCACTCCCCGGTAGATTTATCGCGAGCGGTCTTCAATTCACCGCCGTTCGTCAGCTAAATGGCTGCCATGCAGAAGAAACCCAACCGGTTCGTGCTCTGGGTCGTTGGCGCCGTGGTGGCGGCGCTGGTGCTTACCGACATGCTGCCGATGTTCGCGCAGGCGCGCGAGGCCGAGTTCGTCGTGCCGGCGATCACCCAGCAGCTCGATGACGGGCGCATTCTCGTGGCGCAGCGAGAACAGCCGGCGCCGCGCAAGAAGCGGCGGACGCTGATGGACCTGCTGTTCGGCGATGACGAGCAGCAGCAGGAAGAAGCCCCGGTGGTCGAAAAGCCGGTGGTGAAAAAGCAGAAGAAGGCGGCGCTGCCGCCGCCGGAAAAGCCCAAGATCGAGAAGGCGCTCGGCGCGACCCGGCTTGCCGTGTTCGGCGACTCGATGGCGACCGATGTCGGCAAGGCATTGGAGCGCTTCTATGCCGAGGACCCGAACATCTCGATCCTGACGCAGGGCGTCGGCTCGTCGAGCTTCGTCAGGCCGGATTTCTTCGACTGGCCCAAGACCATCGGTGAGCAGATTACCGGCAACGGCTTCGACATCGCGGTCGTCATCATCGGCATCAACGACCGGCAGAAGATGCGCCTCAATGGCGAGGTCTATGGCTCGCTGACGCCGGAATGGACCACCGAGTATTCGGCCCGCGTCACCAATGTGGTGAAGGCGCTGCGCGCCGCCAACAAGCCGACGATCTGGATCGGGCTGCCGCCGATGGAAGCGCCGAAGTTCGGCAAGGCGATGATCCAGGTCAATGAGATCCAGCGCCTCGCGGCGTTCAGCGGGGGCGCCGAGTTTCTCGATATCTATGAGAAGTTCGCCACCGAAGAGGGTGGCTACACGGCGCGTGGGCCCGACCTCAACGGTAACCAGGTGCGCATGCGCAAGGAAGACGGCATCCACTTCTCCGCCGCCGGCGCCGACAAGCTGGCCTTCTACCTGAGCCAGAGCCTCAAGAACTACTATCGCGGCGGCGGCACGGTGGGGATCGAAGTCGCCGATCCGCTGCTCGGCACCGACGCGCAGCTGATGATGCGCCCGCCCTATCAGGGGCTGGGGCAGATGAAGCTGCTCGAAGTGGCAGGCGCGGTGATCTCGCTCACCAATACGCCGCGGCGCGCTGCCGACCTGGTGACGGCCGACATGGCCGATGCGGCGACCGTCGGGTTCGATCTGACGCAGATGATCGAGGCGCCGGTCGGACGCGCCGATGCGTTCGGTGTCGGCAAGGTCGAGAACCCGAACCCGAAATGAAGCGCCGCGCCGTTCTTGCCGGCCTTGCCCTTATCGCAGGAGCCGTTCCCGCCATGGCCGATGACCAGGCTTTCCTCGCCGCCGCGCGCGACAATGATGCCGCAGTTCTCATCCAATTGCTGGCGGCCGGGCAAACAGTGGACGTGCGCGACAGCGGCGGCCGCACGGCGCTGCTGGTCGCGACCCACGCCAATGCGCTCGAGGCGGCGCGGGTCCTGATCGAAACGGGCGCCGACGTCAACGCCAAGGACGACAGCAAGGACACGCCGTACCTCTATGCCGGCGCCGAGGGGCGGACCGAGATCCTGAAGCTGCTGCTGGCGGCCGGCGCCAACCTCAAGGATACCAACCGCTTCGGCGGCACGGCGCTGATTCCGGCGGCCGAGAAGGGACATCCCGAGAATGTGCGGTTGCTGCTCGCGGCAGGAGTCGACCCCAACCATGTCAACGGGCTCGGCTGGACGGCGCTGCTCGAGGCGGTGATCCTCACCGATGGTGGGTCGACCTACCAGGAGATCGTCGCCGACCTGATCAAGGGCGGCGCCGATGTGAACCTCGCCGACGGAGATGGGGTGACGCCGCTGGCCCATGCGAGGGCGCGTGGCTATGCCGAGATCGCCGGGTTGCTCGAGGCGGCGGGCGCGAAGTAGCGCTTCAGAACGCTCACGCCTCGCCAGCCGCGGCTATCAGGTTGGTGCGAAGGTTGGTGATGCCGCGCTGCAGGATGCGGAACTCGTCCCTGTTCAGCCCGGCCGCCTTGTAGGTGATCTTCGACAGCTCGCGGGCCTTCTCGCGCAATTGCCGGCCGGTTTCTGTGAGCCGCACGAAGACCATCCGCTCATCCTCAGTGCCACGCGTCCGCGTGACGTAACCCATCACCTCGAGCCGCTTGAGCATCGGGGTCACCGTGCTCGGCTCGAGGAACAGCTTGTCGCTCAGCCCTTTGACGGTCTGCTCGTCCTGTTCCCATAGGGCGACGATGGCGATGTATTGCGGGTAGGTGAGCCCGAGTTCCTCCAGCACGGGCTTATAGACCCGCGAGTAGGCGAGGTTGGCCGAGTAGACGGCAAAGCACATGAAGTCGGCGAGGCCCGCTTCCTGGTCACGCTGCGGTTCGGCCATCGGAGAGCTCCGTTCGCAAAATCATTATCGCGATAACTTTTTGCTTGTACGGCTGCATGAGCTGTGACACAAGTCGCGCCGTAATGATTATCGCGATAACTAAATGGTGGTGTTGGCGCGGCCTGCCAAGCCCCGATGTGAAACGAACGGAAGAGCAATGAACCAGATTGAAAAGACCCTCTATACCGGCCGCACCCATACCAGCGGGGGCCGTGCCGGCACGGCGCGCAGCTCGGACGGCGCGCTCGACGTGGCGCTGTCGCCGCCGGGCTTCGGCAGCGGCACCAATCCCGAGCAGTTGTTCGCTGCCGGCTGGTCGGCGTGCTTTCTCGGCGCGATCGGCGCGGTGGCCAGCAAGCTCAAGGTGGCGCTGCCGGCCGAGCGCACGGTGGATGCGGAAGTCGACCTGGTGATGGAAGGCGAGCAGTACGGCCTGAGGGCCCGGCTCAATGTCAGCCTGCCGGGCCTCGAGCGCGAGCTCGCCGAACAGCTGGTCGCCGCGGCGCACCAGACCTGCCCCTACTCCAAGGCGACGCGCGGGAATATTCCGGTCGAGATCAACGTGGTCTGAGGTCTTTCGAGCGGCTGGTGCGTGGGGCACCCCCCTCCCACCAGCCTTTCGGCTGGTCCCCCTCTCCCGCCTGCGGGGGAGGGGGACCACGCGAAAGCGTGGTGGGAGGGGGGAGCCCCACGCACCAAAAAGCAGAAGGGGCGCACTAGGCGCCCCCTCATTCGTTCCTGCGGATCGCCTTATCGCGGCAGATCGGTCTTGCCCATCAGCCACTCGTCGATCGAGCGGGCGCACTGACGGCCTTCGCGGATGGCCCAGACGACCAGCGACTGGCCGCGGCGCATGTCGCCGCAGGCGAAGAATTTTTCGCGGCTTGTCTGGTACTTCAGAGTGTCGGCCATGACGTTCGAGCGCTTGTCGGTGGCAACACCGGCGCCCTGCACCAGGCCTTCCTGCACCGGGCCGAGGAAGCCCATGGCGAGCAGCACGAGGTCGGCCTTCAGCACGAACTCGGTGCCGGGGATCGGCTGGAACTTCTCGTCGGCGCGGGCGCATTGCAGGCCGGTCACCTTGCCGTTCTCGCCGTCGAAGCGGATGGTCGCCACGGCGAAGTCACGGGTGACGCCTTCTTCCTGCGACGAGGAGATGCGGAACTTCACCGGATAGTTCGGCCAGACCAGCGCCTTGTTCTCCTTTTCGGGAGGCATGGGCATGATCTCGATCTGGGTCACCGAAGCGGCGCCCTGACGGTTCGAGGTGCCGATGCAGTCGGACCCGGTATCGCCACCGCCGATGACGACGACATGCTTGCCGCCGGCGAGGATCGGGGTGACGTTGTTCAGCGGCTCGCCGGTGACCCTGCGGTTCTGCTGGCCGAGGAAATCCATGGCGAAATGGATGCCGTCGAACTCACGACCGGGGATCGGCAGGTCGCGCGGCTTCTCGGCGCCGCCCGACATGGCGATGGCGTCGTACCGGCCGGCGAGCTCATCGGCGGTGATATCCTTGCCGACATTGACGCCGGTATGGAGCGTTACGCCTTCGGCCACCATCTGCTCGACGCGGCGATCGATCTGCGTCTTGTCGAGCTTGAAGTTCGGGATGCCATAGCGCATCAGGCCGCCGATCTGCTGGGCCTTCTCATAGAGATGCACATCATGGCCGGCCCGAGCCAGCTGCTGGGCCGCGGACATGCCGGCCGGGCCCGAACCGATCACCGCAACCTTCTTGCCGGTCTTGTTCGGATTGATCTGCGGCTTGATCCAGCCCTCTTCCCAGCCCTTGTCGACAATGGCGCACTCGATCGACTTGATGTTGACCGGGGTGTCCGGGATGTTCAGCGTGCAGCTCGCCTCGCACGGGGCAGGGCAGATGCGGCCGGTGAACTCAGGGAAGTTGTTGGTGGAGTGAAGGTTCTTCAGCGCCTTCAGCCACTCGCCCTTGTAGACGAGGTCGTTCCAATCCGGGATCTGGTTATTCACCGGGCAGCCGTTGTGGCAGTACGGAATGCCGCAATCCATGCAGCGCGCCGCCTGGTCACGGGTGCCCTTGTCGCCCAGCGGGAGGGTGAACTCGTTGTAGTTCTTCAGCCGCTCGGCGACCGGGAGGTAATCCCGGTCGACGCGATCGATTTCGAGGAAGCCAGTGATCTTGCCCATTGTTCTTACTCCGCCGCGACCTGTTGAGCGGCCTCACGGGCCTTTTCCATCCGCTGGAGCGCCTTGCGGTACTCGATCGGCATGACCTTCCTGAACTTGGGCAGGTACTCGTCCCAGTTGGAAAGGATGTGGTTGGCGCGCGACGAGCCGGTGAAGCTCTTGTGCCGCGCGATCAGCTGATAGAGCCGTTCGGCATCGCGACGCTGCAGGTCGTGCAGGATCTCGACCACGCCCATGGTCTCGAGGTCGCCGTGGTGGCCGAAGTCGCGGCCATTGAGGCGTTCCTCTTCGACGACCGGCTCGAGCTCGACCATCGACATGTTGCAGCGGCTCTCGAAGCTCTCGTCCTCGTCGAGGACATAGGCCACGCCGCCGGACATGCCCGCCGCGAAGTTGCGGCCGGTCCGGCCCAGCACCACCACCACGCCGCCGGTCATGTACTCACAGCCGTGGTCGCCGGTGCCTTCGACAACGGCGATGGCGCCGGAGTTGCGGACGGCGAAGCGCTCGCCGGCCACACCGCGGAAGTAGCACTCACCGGTAATGGCGCCGTAAAGCGCGGTGTTGCCGATGATGATCGAGTCCTCGGGCACGTAGCCGCGTTCTTCCGGTGGCCGGACCACGAGGCGCGCGCCGGAAAGGCCCTTGCCCACATAGTCGTTGGCCTCGCCCACCAGATCGATGGAGATGCCGCGCGCCGCCCAGGCGCCGAAGGCCTGGCCGGCCGTGCCGGTCAGCGACACCGCGATGGTATCTTCGGCGAGGCCGGCATGGCCATAGCGCTTGGCCACCGCACCGCCGAGCATGGCGCCCGCCGAGCGATCGACGCTGGTGATCGTCTCGACGATCTTGACCGGGGTGCCGTGGTCGAGCGCGGGCTGCGCCGCGGCGATCAGGCGACGGTCGAGAACCTTGTCGATCGGATGGTTCTGGCTTTCGGTGTGGGTGATCCCCACGCCTTCCGGGGCGAACGGCTTGTGGAAGAGCTTCGAAAAATCGAGCCCCTTGGCCTTCCAGTGGTCGATGGCCTCGGTCTTGTCGAGCATCTGCATCTGCCCGACCATTTCCTCGAACCGGGTGTAGCCCATCTCGGCCATCAACTCGCGCACTTCCTCGGCAACGAAGAACAGGTAGTTGATGACGTGCTCGGGCTTGCCGGTGAAGCGGGCGCGCAGCACCGGATCCTGGGTGGCGACGCCAACCGGGCAGGTGTTGAGGTGGCACTTGCGCATCATCACGCAGCCGGCCGCGATCAGCGGCGCGGTGGCGAGACCGAACTCGTCGGCGCCGAGCAGGGCGCCGATCACCACGTCACGGCCGGTGCGCACGCCGCCATCGACCTGTACCGCGATGCGGCTGCGCAGCCGATTGCGGACCAGCGTCTGCTGGGTCTCGGCGAGGCCGATTTCCCACGGCGAGCCGGCATGCTTCAGCGAGGTCAACGGCGAAGCGCCGGTGCCACCCTCGTAGCCGGAGATGGTGACATGGTCGGCGCGCGCCTTGGCGACGCCGGCGGCAACCGTGCCGACGCCGACTTCCGAGACGAGCTTCACCGAGACCTGGCCGGTCGGGTTGACGTTCTTCAAATCGAAGATCAGCTGCGCCAGATCCTCGATCGAATAGATGTCGTGGTGCGGCGGCGGCGAGATCAGGCCGACGCCCGGAGTCGAGTGCCGGACCTTGGCGATGGTCTCGTTCACCTTGTCGCCGGGCAGCTGGCCGCCTTCGCCGGGCTTGGCGCCCTGGGCCATCTTGATCTGCATCATGTCGGAGTTGACCAGGTATTCCGTGGTCACGCCGAAGCGGCCCGAGGCCACCTGCTTGATGGCCGAGCGCTTGCTGTCGCCGTTCGGCATCGGCTTGAAGCGATCGACTTCCTCGCCGCCTTCACCGGTGTTCGACTTGCCGCCGATCCGGTTCATGGCGATGGCGAGCGTGGTGTGGGCTTCGAGCGAGATCGAGCCATAGCTCATGGCGCCGGTCGAGAAGCGCTTGACGATCTCGACCGCCGGCTCGACCTGGTCGAGTTCGACGGGCGCCCGGCCCTCCTCGTCCGCCTTCCTGATGCGGAACAGCGAACGGATGGTGACGTACTTGTCCTCGACCTCGTTCACGAGCTTCGAGAACTCACGGTACTTGTCGCGGGCATTGCCACGGGCGGCATGCTGCAGGCTGGCGACCGTCTCCGAGCGCCAGACATGCGCCTCGCCGCGCTGGCGGAAGGCATAGTCGCCGCCGACGTCGAGCACGTCCTCAAGTACCGGCGAATTGCCGAAGGCATCCTGGTGCCGCAGCACGGTTTCCTCGGCGATCTCCTTGAGGCCTGCACCCTCGATGGTGGTGGCGGTGCCGGTGAAGTAGGTCGAGACGAAATCGGTCGTGAGGCCCACCGCATCGAAGATCTGCGCGCCGCAATAGGACTGGTAGGTCGAGATGCCCATCTTGGCAGTGACCTTGAGGATGCCCTTACCGATCGCCTTGATGTAGCGGTAGATGATCTCGTCCGCGTCCAGCTCGCCCGGCAGATCGCCCTGCATGGCGGCCAGCGTCTCGAACGCCAGGTAGGGGTTGATCGCCTCGGCGCCATAGCCCGCGAGAGCGCAGAAATGGTGGATTTCGCGCGCTTCGCCGGTTTCGACCACGAGGCCCACCGAGGTGCGCAAACCCTTGCGGATCAGGTGGTGATGGATGCCGGCGGTGGCCAGCAGCGCCGGGATCGCCACCCGCTCGCGGTTCATCGAGCGATCGGAGAGGATGATGATGTTGTCGCCCGAGTGGACGGCCATCTCAGCATCCGAGAACAGCTGATCGAGCGCCCGCTTCATCCCCTCTGCGCCTTCCGACACCGGATAGGTGATGTCGAGCGTCTTGGAACGGAACGGGTTGTCTTCCATGCCGCCGATGGCGCGGATCTTTTCCAGATCCTCGTTGGTGAGGATCGGCTGGCGCACTTCGAGCCGCTGCCGGCTGTTGCCGCCGGTGAGGTCGAGCACGTTCGGCCGCGGCCCGATGAACGAGACGAGGCTCATCACCAGCTCTTCGCGGATCGAGTCGATCGGCGGGTTGGTCACCTGCGCGAAGTTCTGCTTGAAGTAGGAGTAGAGGAGCTTGGACTTGTTCGAGAGCGCCGAGATCGGGGTGTCGGTGCCCATCGATCCCACAGCTTCCTGGCCGGTGGCGGCCATTGGCGGCAGGATCATCTTCAGATCTTCCTGCGTGTAGCCGAAGGCCTGCTGGCGATCGAGCAGCGGCACATCCGAGGTCTTGGGCTCGAAATGCACCGCCGGCAGTTCCTCGAGCACGATCTGGGTGCGCCCGAGCCACTGCTTATAGGGGTGTGCGTTGGCGAGCTCGGCCTTGATCTCCTCGTCGGAGACGATACGGCCCTGCTTCAGGTCGATCAGCAGCATCTTGCCCGGCTGCAGGCGCCACTTCTTCTTGATCTTCGAAGCGGGGATCGGCAGCACGCCGGCTTCCGAGCTCATCACCACTTCGTCGTCTTCGGTGACGAGGTAGCGCGCCGGACGCAGGCCGTTACGGTCGAGCGTCGCGCCGATATGGATGCCATCCGAGAAGCACATGGCGGCGGGGCCGTCCCACGGCTCCATCAGTGCAGCGTGATACTCGTAGAAGGCGCGGCGATCCTCATCCATCAGCGGGTTGCCGGCCCAGGCTTCGGGGATCAGCATCATGGCGGCGTGCGGCAGCGAGTAGCCGCCGCGGATCAGGAACTCGAGCGCGTTGTCGAAGCAGGCAGTGTCCGACTGGCCGGGATAGGAAATCGGCCAGAGCTTCTGGATATCGGCGCCGAACAGCGGCGACGACACCGAAGCCTGGCGGGCCGCCATCCAGTTGACGTTGCCGCGCACCGTGTTGATTTCGCCGTTGTGGCAGACGAACCGGTAGGGGTGCGCCAGCCGCCAGGACGGGAAGGTGTTGGTGGAGAAACGCTGATGCACCAGCGCCAGCGCCGACTCGAAGTCGGGATCGTGCAGATCCTGATAGTAGGCGCCGAGCTGGGCGGCGAGGAACATGCCCTTATAGACCAGGGTGCGGCAGCTCATCGACACGATGTAGAAATCGTTCGGCTTGCCTTCAAAGGCCGAGAATATCTTGGCCGACATCACCTTGCGGATGACGTAGAGCTTGCGCTCGAACGCCTCTTCATCGGCAATGGCGTCGCCACGACCGATGATCACCTGCCGGTGGCAGGGCTCGGTGGCGACGATCTCGGGGTCCTTCGAAAGCGACGAGTTGTCGGACGGCACGTCGCGCCAGCCGATGACCGTCTGGCCCTCGTCCTCGATCACCTTGTTGACGACGCGTTCCATCTTCAGGCGCAGATCAGCGTCCTGCGGCATGAAGATGAAGCCGACGGCGTACTTGCCCTGCTCAGGCAGGTGGAAGCCAAGCTGGGCGCTCTCCTTGACGAAGAACTTGTGTGGGATCTGCACCATGATGCCGGCGCCGTCGCCCATCAGCGGGTCGGCGCCCACGGCACCGCGGTGCTCGAGGTTCTCGAGGATGGCGAGACCGTTCTGGACGATCTTCTGGCTGGGCTGGTTCTTCATGTTGACGATGAAGCCCACGCCGCAGGCATCGACCTCGCGCGAGGGATCATAAAGACCCTCGGCCTGCGGCCGCATCACGCCTACAGGCAGATCTGTTCGATAGCCGCCATTTTTGCGAATGGCGGTTTCCGTGACGGGATGTGACATCGATCCGTTCCGTGGTTCAGCCATTTGCAAAGTCCTCTGTTTTTGCAGTCGTCTTCGAGACCAAGGCGAGTGCCCTGGTGTTCAAGTTCCTTTCGACGCGCCTTCGGCCCCCAGTCGTACCTCAGTGTACGGCTCGAATCCGAGTGCGCAATCCTTTAGTGGGGAGCGGCTCTGCATCCAAATGGCCGCTCGTACGGGCTCGATAAGGCCCCACCCCTCCGTTTCCGCTATCGACAAGCGGTCCAGCCGGATCGGCGTGTGAAACGCATCCGGGGAGACCGGCCGCTCACTAAATTGGACAGACGTGCTGTCCTATCGAGGCTACATTTGCATAATTCCAAACTACGAGCAAGCGCCTGAGGACACTTTTTTGCCGTGTTGTGACTGAGCCGGCGTAGGAGATCGCAGGGAGGGAATAGGAAAACAGTAGGAGTTGGCGGCCATGTGCCGCCTGAGGAAGCCGCATTCCCAGCGTTTTGGCCCTGCTGCAGCTATAGGAAATCGAACGGATGAGAACTCGGCGGTACACCTGGGCCGGAGCGGCCCCATCGACATCCAGCTGTCGGGATGTACATGTTTCACCTCGCGAAATCGCTCCGAGCCACAAATGCCACCGAGACCATCGTTCATCGTCAACATCCGGGATGGCCTCAGGCCGCTCGACCATGGCGGCTTTGCCGACATGGGGGGATTCGGCTATCCGCTCGGGGGGCTGCATGGCCTCACCCATATCGGCATCAACTATGAAGTGGCGCCGCCCGGCAGCCGTTCGTCGTTTCCGCATGCCGAAAGCCAAGAGGAGGAGTTCGTCTTCGTCCTCGGCGGCAAACCCGACGTCTGGATCGACGGCAAGCTCCATCCGCTCGAGGCCGGCGACGCCGTGGCGTTTCCCGGCGGTACTGGAATCGCCCACAGCTTCCTTAATAACAGCGACGAGGACATGCAGCTGATCATCCTCGGCGAGCACGAACTGCCGGGCAACCAGCTCTACTATCCGCTCAACCCCGAGCGCATGGCCGAATTCAGCAGCTGGAACGGCGCCTGGCTCGATGCGCCGAAACGGCCGCTCGGCCCGCATGACGGCAAGGCGCGGGCCGGCAGCCGCGACGATGGCGCAGCTCGTCCGCGTCGTCCGGGGTTTATCGCGCATTACAGCAAGGGCCTCGCGCCGTTCCCCAACCCCAAGCACACCAACCATGGCGGCCAGAGCAGCCGGATGGGGGCGGCGCTGGGAATGAAGCGCATCGGCATCAACTACGACATCGTCGCCCCCGGCAACCGCACCTCGCGTCCGCATGCCGAGAGCGAAGAGGACGAGTTCGTGCTGGTGCTCAAGGGCCGCCCGGATGTGTGGATCGACGGGCACCTGCACGAGCTCGACGAAGGCGATGCGGCGGTGTTTCCCGCCGGCACCGGCATTGCCCACTCGTTCCTCAACAACAGCGACGCGGAGGTGCACCTGCTGGTGATCGGCGAACATGCCCGCGAGGGCAACCAGCTGAACTACCCGCTGAACCCCGAGCGGATGGAGGAGTTCGCCAAGGTGGGCCGGGCCTGGCTCGACGCGCCCAAGCGGGAGCTGGGGCCGCATGACGGGATGGCCAGGGCAGGGACGCGGCGGGGATGAGCGTGCTCGCTGGCTCTTCGCGCAAAGGAAGAGAGGTAGTCGGTGGCCGGCATATGCATCAGAGCATCAGTCGGGACTCTCCCCCTTGGCGGGGGAGAAAGCGAAAACTTGGGCTTAGCCAAGTAGCTAAGCCCAAGAAATTCCATTCTCCCCCGCAAGGGGGGAGATGGCCGAGAGATCTGCGCGTGGGATGCCGAAAGATCAGCAACGGGCCCCGTCGCCTACTCCAAGTGGCTCTTCAGAAACCACAGGTTCTTGTCGAGACTGCGCGAGAAGGCGGTGAAGATATCCGCCGTGTCGGCATCGCCCGCTTCGTCCGCCGCATCGATCCCCTCGCGGGTGGATTTGCTCAGCGCCGCGTAGCGTTCGACCAAGGCGGCGACGTGGTCGGGGACCTTCCTGATATCGGTGGGGTAGGGGGCGAGCTTGCTGGCTTTGCCCACTGTCTGCAGCGTGCCCAGGGCGATGCCGTCGAGCTGGGCGACGCGCTCGGCGATGATGTCGACATGCTCATCGACGTCGTCGCGCAACTGGTCGAGCAGCTCATGTACGGCGATGAAGGTGGGGCCTTTGAGGTTCCAGTGCGCCTGCTTGGTGACCAGCGCCAGATCGATGGCGTCGGCGAGGCGGGCATTCAACAGGTCGATCATTTCGGCCTTGGTGTTGGACTTGAGGCCGATTTCGGGGGATTTCATCTTGGGGAACCTGTGACGCGTTGCAGGGACGCCGTGAGAACGGCGTGGGTGCGTCGGAGGTTCCTCAAAGCCAGCGTGGATGTCTTGAACGAAGCGCGCGCGATCAGTCGGGGCTGGGCAGTGATTTGTCGGCCTTGCAGACGCTGAGTGGCTTGATCTCGCCCGAGAAGACCCGGGTGATGCGCTCCTCCGCCTTGTCGACGGTGACGCTCATGCAGGCGCAGCCATAGCCGTAGCCGCTGCCCGGGTTGTTGGTCTCGACGAACTGCTTGTCATCGAAATCCGGGGTGTTCTCGACGCCCTCGGCATCGGGGCCGGTCGCCTCTGCCTGCGAGGTAATGGTCCAGGTGGCGTCCTTATCCATCAGCCAGAGGTTGCCCGGCGTGGGGTTCATGTACCAGCCGCAGCGGGTTTCGGCGGCGAGAGCTGGTGAGGCAGCAATCAAGAACACAGCAACGATGATGGCCAGGCGATGCATGGTGACGCTCCTCGAGAAGATGAGGCCGAACACCATCAGTTCTGTTGCCCGCGGGCAAGGCCTCGTTGCTGGCAAAAGTGTGTATTGTACAAACAACAAGGGCGCAGTTCTTCACGAACCACGCCCTCATTTCCATTCACCTGGCGAACAGACCGCCTGGTTGTGCCAGGTCGTTCGTGACCGGATCAGACCGGATTAGTTGACCGTCTGGTCCTCGATGGTCTTGGTCGAGGCGCTGATCGGAATCTGGCGAGCCTTCTTGCTCTCCGGAATCTCGCGCTTCAGCTCGATATGGAGCAGGCCGTTCTCGAGGTTGGCGCCGGCGACTTCAACGTAGTCGGCGAGCTGGAATCTGAGCTCGAAAGCGCGCTCGGCAATGCCGCGGTGCAGGAACTCGCGAGACTTGTCCTCGCTCTCCTGGGCCTTGGCGCCCTTTACGACCAGGTTGTTCTCCTTGCTCTCAATGGCGATGTCGCCATCGGCAAAGCCGGCGACAGCAATCGAGATGCGGTAGGCGTTCTCGCCGGTCTTCTCGATATTGTAGGGAGGATAGGATTTCGCCTCCTGACCCACGAGGGCATCGAGACGATTGAAGACGCGGTCGAAACCGACGGTCGAACGGTAGAAGGGGGAAAAATCGTAGCTAGCCATGATCACATTCTCCTTTGAGCAACGTGGCTTTGTGTTCGGGTGTCCCACGCGCGCTCCCCAATTGGGCAAGCAGGCATTCCCGGGTTCCCGATCCCCGGGAGTCCCCGGCGGACAGCATTGATTTAGGGAGCATCGGCCAGGGTTCAAGACCCCGGTTCAGGTCGATGAACCGAAGATGAATGTGGCGATCAAAGGCGGTTCAGGCAGCGGCTCCTATAAGCGGGACTGTGCTTACTGTCTGCTGCAGGGCACACCGAATGAGCCGCCTTCACCCGCCCCCCGCAAGGCGGCCATCACAGGAAAGCCAGTGTCTCAACCGAGGCGCTGGCTTTTCGGTTTTCCGGGCTTGGGCATCACCCATCATTCCCGCCGGCCCGGGAATCCAGTATGCACAGGGTTATCGTCCGGAGCAGCGCATGAACGCCATCGTCGACCCCAATGGGCCAACCCTTGCGGTGGTGCCGTCCAACCCGGTGCCGGAGGGCGCGCGGGTCGGCTACTTCACTACGCCCGACAAGGTACAGCTGCGCTATGCCACCTTCCCCAAGGGGCAGGGCGCGGCCAAGGGCACGATCTGCCTGGTCCAGGGGCGCACCGAGTTCATCGAGAAATATTTCGAGACCATCGCCGACTTCCAGTCGCGCGGTTTCGCCGTCGCCACCTTCGATTGGCGCGGGCAGGGTGGCAGCCAGCGGCTGATCGGCAACAAGCGGCTCGGCTATGTCAGGCGCTTCGACGATTACTGGGAAGACCTCAAGGCCTTCCATGGCTCGATCCTGTTGCCCGATTGCCCCGCGCCCTATTACCTCGTCGGCCATTCGATGGGTGGGCTCGCCTCGCTCTATGCCGGTATCCGAGACCGCATGATGTTCGAGCGGATCTTTGTGTCGGCGCCGATGGTGGGGCTCGATCGCCAGCCGCTCAGCATGGCCGGCATGGCGCGGCTTTGCGGCACGCTCTCAAATCTCGGGCTGGCCCGACTGCCGATCGGGCGGCGTGGCGACAAGGCGCAGACCGAACAGAGCTTTGCCGGCAACCCGCTGACCTCCGATCTCGCGCGCTTCAACCGCTCGGTGGAGGTGCTGAAGGCCCGCCCCGAACTGGAGCTCGGCGCCCCGACCTTCCGCTGGGCCGCCTCCGCTTTCGAGGCGATGGCCGGCGCCGCGACCGACCAGTTCCCCGGCGCCGTCCGCATCCCGGTGCTGATGCTGGCGGCGGCGCGCGACGAGATCGTCTCGACCGCGGCCATCGAGACGCTGGGTTTGAGGATGCGCACCGGCCGCCACGTGGTGATCCCCGGGGCCCGGCACGAGATGTTCGTCGAGAACGACGCCATCCGCGCCCAGGTGTTCGCGGCGTTCGACGCGTTTATTACGGAACAGAGCGCCTGACGTCTGGTGGCCACTGCCCACTCCCCCACTCGATGTCATCCCTGCGAAAGCTGGGACCCATCCAACGCCTGGCGCAAGAGGTGAGTTGGGTCCCTGCTTTCGCAGGGATGACAACCGTGGTTGGGGTTAGCTGGAAGGCCCATTACCCCCTGAGCGCTGCCATGGCCGCTGCGTGCAGCTCAGGCGTCGCCGCGGCGACGCAGTTGCCGCCTTGTTCGGCCGGGCCGCCGTCCCAGGTGGTGATGACGCCGCCGGCATTCTCGATCAGCGGGATCAGTGGGCAGATATCGACATTCTTCAACCCGGCCTCGACCACCAGATCGATGTGGCCGGCCGACATCAGGGCATAGCCATAGCAATCGAGCCCGTAGCGGGTGGTCAGCACCTGCGAGCTGATGGCGTCCCATTGCCGCGTAAGGTCCCGTCCCGGACGCAGGAAGAGGTCGGGCGAGGTGGTGGTCAGCTTGGCTTTCGACAGTTCGGTCACCGTGCTGGTTCTAAGCGGCAGATGCTGATCACCGCGATAGTAGCCAGCCTCGCCGGGCAGGCTCAGGTAGATTTCGCCGGTGAACGGCTGCGCCATCAGGCCGGCGACCGCACGTCCTTTTAAGGTGAGCCCGACCAGCGTACCCCATACGGGTACTCCGGTGATAAAGGCGCGGGTGCCGTCAATCGGGTCGATGATCCACGAAAAGGGAGCTGAGCCGGGCTTGTCGTCCCATTCTTCGCCAACGATGGCGTGGTCTGGAAAACGCGCACCGATCAACTCGCGGATGACGCGTTCGGCCTCGCGGTCGGCCTCCGTGACCGGATCGAACCCTACGGCCCACTTGTTGTCCACGGCGATGCCTTGACGGAAGCGGGGCAAGGTGATGCTCGCGGCGATTTCGGCGGCATCGAGCAAGGTGCGGCGCACCAGGTCGGCGGTAAGGCCGCCGAGACGGTCCGCGCCAAGAGATGTATCTTCCATGTCAGCCTTCCCGGCGCGATTTTGTGAGTTGGTCCAGTGTTCTAGCCGCCGATCTCAGTCGACATGCGCGAATAGTTTGTGACGATCGTGATTCATTTTTGCAACAACGGCGCAAGTTTATCTGTTGAAGACTTCCGGCCGCCTTGTGGAGGGGCGCAAATCAGTTCACGCCAGTAACTGCATGATGGATGGGCGGCTCTTGAGCCTCTTGCCTCGACTTAGGCAACGCACTCTGGCCGTCATCGTTTCCTCCCTTGACTGGGCCGCTCCGGCGGCCCGATTTTTTGCTTCGAACGTTCGGGGCCATGCACCAGCCGTACCAAAAACTCGATGTCATCCCAGCGAGAGCTGGGACCTAACGCGCCGCTTGCGCCAGCCTGGCGGACGAGGGCGAAGCCCTCGCCGCGGAGATGGATACCAGCTTTCGCTGGGATGACATCGGGATGGGGCATCCACGTTGCCCACCCTTCACTCCGCCGCGTATTTCTCCTGCACCGGGGTAGGTGGCGCGAGCATGGCGAAATCGAGCCCCACCAGCGTCGCGACCAGCCGATCCACCAGTTGCCGCATGGCGCCGAAGCCGGCGTTTTTCTCGAGCGTCACCTCGTTCATGTAAAGGTGGCGGCTGAGCTCGATCTGCAGGGCATGCACGCCGTGCTGCGGTCGGCCGTAGGTGCGGGTACAGAAACCGCCGGCATAGGGGCGGTTGCGCGCCACCCGCAGCCCGGCGCCGGCAAACACCATCTCGGCCAGGTCGGCGAGAATCGGGGCGCAGGTGGTGCCGTAGCGATCGCCCAGCACCACGTCGGGGCCGAGCCGGTCGCCGCTGCGCGACAGCCGCGGCATCGAGTGGCAGTCGATCAGCACTGCCACGCCGAAGGCGCCATAGGCCTCGGTCAGCAGCCGCTGCATGGTGGCATGGTAAGGCTGGTAGATGCCCTCGATGCGCATGCGCGCGTCGTCGAGCGTCAGCCGCTCCTTATAGATCGGCTTGTTCTCGGCCACGACGCGCGCCAGCGTGCCGAGTCCGGCGGCGACACGCGGGCTGGTGGTGTTGAAGCGTTCGGAGAGCGGCTCGACGAACATGGTGGGGTCGAGTTCCCACGGCTCGCGATTCACATCGAGATAGGCGCGCGGAAAATGCGCCCGGATCAGCGGCGCACCCAGGTGCGGCGCCCGCTGGAACAACTCGTCGACAAAGGCATCCTCGGACTGGCGGATCGACAGGTGGTCGAGCCGGGTCATCGCAAGGAAGCGCTCGGGGTAATCGCGGCCGGAATGTGCGGAATTGAACACCAGTGGCGCCATCACCCGGCGGGGCCGGATGGTTTCGAATGCTGGCCTGTCCCAATAGTCGGACTGCACCGGGTCTCCCTTCAGCGCCGAAGCGCTGCCTTATGGCCGTACTTTGCCGCGCGCGTTGCCGAATGTCCATAAGTCCGAAGGCAGCATGTTCACACTTGCCGCGTATGGGTTCTCGATCGAGAAAACTTGCATTAAACATCACCCATTAGAGTTCCGCGGCAGAACGCCGTCGATGGGGCGCCAAGAGGACATGATGAAGCGCATTCTGCTCGCCGAAGACGATAACGACATGCGCCAGTTTCTCACCCGCGCGTTGAAGACCGCCGGCTACGAGGTGGTCTCGTTCGACAACGGCAGGTCGGCCTACGAGCGACTGCGCGAAGAGCCGTTCTCGCTGCTCTTGAGCGACATCGTGATGCCGGAGATGGACGGGATCGAACTGGCGCGCCGCGCCACCGAGCTCGATCCGGATCTCAAGGTGATGTTCATCACCGGTTTTGCCGCCGTGGCGCTCAACCCCGACTCGGAAGCCCCCAAGGATGCGTCGGTGCTGTCGAAGCCCTTCCACCTCAAGGATCTGGTGCACGAGGTCGAGCGGCTGCTGGCGGCCTGATCCCGCGGCGGGGCCTCCCGGCGGGGGCATTGCCCGGTACCCGTCGTCCGCTAGTGCCGCGCAGCGGGGGGCTCGGGGGTACTTTGCGGGCGGTTTCCCCAGCCCGGAATTCACGCTTGACCCGCAAGCGGGTTTTATGGTCTACCGCGCTCGCAACGACGGGCGGTGCCCGACGTGACAAGCGATGTGATGGGTGTATAGCTCAGCGGGAGAGCACTACCTTGACATGGTAGGGGTCACAGGTTCAATCCCTGTTACACCCACCATCCCTCGCTTGAAGGACTCCCGAAGTCCTTGAATATGCCGATGAAATCGGCACCGCAGTTTGGTCGCGACGGACGACGGTCTTAACAGACCTGAGGTCGCAACCCGAACGGATGGGTGTGTAGCTCAGCGGGAGAGCATCGCCTTCACACGGCGGGGGTCACAGGTTCAATCCCTGTCACACCCACCATCCAATTGAAGCCCCTGGCGCCGATCGGCTGCCGGGGGTTTTGCTTTTGGGCCTGGTCCTCGGAGACCTTCACGGCATGGAATCAGTCGGTGATGGGTGATCATCTGTTGATCGTTGTCGCGTGGACAGATTCGGCTCACCGGATAGAGTCGTTGGCGTCCGAAATGCAGTTGTCTTGGCTTTGCCACAAAATTCCTGGGCCCATCACGGCGGCGTGAGCCACTACGCAGATGTCGGCATACGGGGCTGCTAACACTATGTTTTGTCTTGCAGAAATCCTGATGTGCTACACATCGTCGGTTGATGCAGCGCTGCAACACAGTTGCTTCAATGTGGCAATTGTCTCCATGAGGGGGCTCGATTCCTGCCATATTTCATGTGAGGGTAGCCTCGACCTTTTGGAGGGCAATCATGAAGCACATCACCACTATCCTGCTGGCCACTGTGGCCGCTGCTGGTCTGATGTCCTCGGCCTACGCCGCGGATCTGATCATTGAAGAACCGGCTGAAGTCGGTGTCGTCGATGTCGGCGGGAGCTGGGACGGCGCATTTATCGGCGGTTTCATCGGCGCAGGCTGGGGCCTCGCTGACCACGAACCGGCCGGCGGCGGCGTTGGCAACGACGTTGATCTTAGCGGCTGGCTCATTGGCGTCGACGCGGGCTTCAATGCCACCGTTGGCTCCGGCATCGTGCTCGGTATCGTTGGCGACGTCGCCTGGTCGAATCTGAGCGGCACCAACGAGAACCCGCCGATCAACTTCGATGAAGTTTCCCAGGATATCGACTGGATGGCTTCTCTGCGTGGCCGCGTCGGCTTCGACGGTGGCGCCTTCCTGCCGTACCTGACTGCTGGTCTTGCGGTCGCTCACTCCAACCGCCAGACGGTTGGTTTCGTGAGCGAGTTTGACAACACCCACATCGGCTGGACCGTCGGCGCCGGTGTCGAGTTCGCCGTGTCCGAGGAACTGTCGATCGACCTGCTCTATCGCTACAGCGATTACGGCAGCGAGGTTTACAACCCCTCGCCGGCGACCGTCCCGGAAGTCAGCCTGACGACTCACACCATCCAGGCCGGCCTGCACTGGAACTTCTAAGCTAGTTCCACTGCTGAAAATTCAGGACCCCGCCCGGCGCGAGCCGTGGCGGGGTTCGCTTTTCCTGAAAATTCCCCAATTGTGCCTTGAAATCGCCATGCCGAAAACAGGTGTGGCGGGAATGGCACGACTCTCTTTTGGAGGGGGCGCGCGTGAACAGTTTGTTAGCAGGTGAGGTCGCTTTTGCCTGCGACACGGGCTACGTGAGGGCCCTCTCTCTAGGAGTTGACTAAATGAATCGTTTTGCAATCGCCCTGCTGGCCGGTGTGGCTGGCGTCTCCGTGATGTCGTCGGCTTTCGCCGCTGACCTCATCATCTCCGAGCCCGCTCCGGCGGTCGGCATCGTGTCGACCACCGGCAACTGGGACGGCGTGTTCATCGGCGCCTTCGCCGGCGCCGGCTGGGGCACCGTCACCGACGAGGACAACTATTTCCTCAATGGTGTCGACGCCGAGACCGATCTGACGGGCTGGCAGCTGGGCGTGAACGCCGGCGCCAACTTCACTGTTTCGGAAGCCATCGTTGCCGGTATCGTCGGCGATATCGCCTGGACCGATCTCAATGGCGATGTCGATGCGGACAGCTCGTACAGCGTCGACTGGGCCGGTTCTATCCGTGGCCGTCTCGGCTTTGATGGTGGCGCCTTCCTGCCGTACGTGACCGCCGGTGTGGCTTTTGCCAACACCACGGTGACGGACGCCGCGTTTGAAGACACCCAGGTCCACGTCGGTTGGACCGTTGGTGCCGGTGTTGAGTTCGCCGTCGCCGACAACGTGTCGCTCGACCTGCAGTACCGCTACACCGACTATGGTTCGAAGGACTATGATCTGGGCGCCGTCGATCAGTCGTTCGGCCTGACCTCGCATGCGGTCACCGCCGGCGTGAACTTCCGCTTCTGATTTCCGCCTTCGGCCCCGAGCCGAACGGTTATCTAAATCGACCCCGCCCCGGCGCAAGCCGCGGCGGGGTTTGATTTTGCGATGATGCGACGCTACTTGGTACGGTATCGCGCAGCATTGTCCCGCGCCGCCTCATGCGTGGCGCAATTGTGTTAAAATAGAGATTTACAACGTCATTAAGAACCCAGGCCATACCTGTGTCTTGAGGGTGACACTTTACGGCTAAGCTGTGCGTTGCTGGTGGAGTCGGGTTTTCTTTCCCCAGGACGTGCGTATCTTATAGCCGTTGCTTTTCTGGAGGCCACCCATGAATCGTCTTGCCGTTTCCCTGCTCGCCGGCGTTGCCGCTCTGAGCTTCATCTCCTCGGTCCAGGCGGCCGATCTCATCATCAGCGAACCCGCTCCCCCGGTTGGTGTCATCGACGTCGGTGGCGACTGGGACGGCGTGTATGTCGGCGCCTTTGCCGGCTACGGCTGGGGTACCGTCAATGACGACGATGGGTACTTCGTTGCTCCCGATACCGAGTACGACCTGACCGGTTGGCAGCTCGGCGTCGCGGTCGGCGCCAACTTCACCGTCTCCGAAGCCATCGTCGCCGGTATCGTTGCCGACGTCGCCTGGTCGGATCTCAGCGGCGAGAATACCGTTGATGGTATCGCCTACGACGTGAACTGGCTCGGCAGCATCCGCGGTCGTCTCGGCTTTGATGGCGGCGCCTTCCTGCCGTACCTGACGGCCGGTGTGGCCTTCGCCGGCGCCACTGCCACCGATAACACCGTCGTGCCCGGCGTCGAAGACGATGCGACTCACATCGGCTGGACGGTTGGTGCGGGCGTCGAATTTGCGGTTGCCGACAACATCTCGATCGACCTGCTGTATCGCTACACCGACTACGGCTCGCAGACCTACACCCTCGATGCGGGCGACACCGACCTGGGCCTCACCGCCCACACCATCTCGGCGGGCGTGAACTTCAAGTTCTGATTTCCGCTTCGGCGTAAGCCGATCCGTACTCAATCGACCCCGCCCGACGCAGCCGGGGCGGGGTCGATGCATTATGGGACGCCCCACATACGCGTGCCGGCACGTACCGGAGAACGCCGCTCAGCGGCACGCGGAGCGTGTCCTTACCGATCTGTCGCTGGCCATCCAGGTCGACATGGACGTGCAGCTGTGATCGCGGCGAGCGGACGCCGAAAGGGCTGCTTCGGTTCTCAAGGCCAAACGACAGCTGCGCGACGCGAGTTGTCACCGTTCATTCACATCTGTTGCGCATTTGCCCTTGTCAGATCCGTAAATCGGTCCCACCTTCGCGGTCATGTTCAACCAGCAAAAGGAGGTGGTCCAAGTGTCTCATCAGAAATCGTCGGTTTCGAAGGGTCTTGGAGTCTCCGTTAGTTCGGAGCAGCCTCTGGCCTAATCGAAGGCACCACGCTCTCGGCGCGACTTCTGTCGTGTCTTGAGGGCAATGACTGCTTCGAAAGCCACGAAATCGGAAAGGGTCGCCTCAGGGCGGCCCTTTCTTTTTGGCTGTGGTTTGCCCGTTCGAGCTTGGGCGTCTAGACTCATGCTCGTGCCCTGGCGGCTGCGCCGGCCGCGATCTAGTCGCGCGTTCCATTCTATACTTGCTCGTTGCTCAGCAGCGCGCTGGTCCCAAACCATTCGTTAACCAAGTCCTGACGGTTACCGCGGCGTAAAGGAATTGTTTGCAACTTGGATTCGATTCATGCGGGTACGTAATCCGTTCCCTTCGTGTACCTTGGAGGCACATCATGAACCGTTTTTCTCTCTCTCTGCTGGCGGGCGTTGCCGTGCTGTCCATGGCTTCGGCTGCCTCGGCCGCTGACCTCTTGGTCCAGCAGCCGTCCATGCCGGGCTTTGTCGACATGGGCAGCAGCGGCGCCTGGGATGGCGCCTATATCGGCGGCTTCGTCGGTTATGGCTGGGGTTCGGCCAATGACGATTCGGGCCTGTTCATCCTTGGCAATGACATGGACCTGTCGGGCTGGACTGCTGGTGCTACCCTCGGTGCGAACTTCACCGTCGCCCAGGGCTTCGTGCTCGGCGCCGCCGGCGATATCGCCTGGGCCGGCATCGGTGGCTTCGAGGCGCCGTCGCAGGATGTCGACATCAACTGGACCGGTTCGCTCCGCGGCAAGGCCGGTTTCGACGCCGGTGCGTTCATGCCCTACCTGACCGCGGGTCTTGCCTTTGCCGGCGCCACCGCCAGCAACGGCCCGACCGACAGCACCCAGATGCACTTCGGCTGGACGGCCGGCGCGGGTGTCGAAGTTGCCGTTGCCGACCAGATCTCGCTCGATCTGCAGTACCGCTACTCGGACTATGGCACCGCCACCTACGACCTGCCGACCAATCCGGAACTGGATATCAGCACCCATGCCGTCACGGCGGGTGTGAACTTCAAGTTCTAAGCCGCACCGGCATATCGCTTCGGAAAGGGCCGCTTCGTGCGGCCCTTTCTTATTGTGCGCCAATAGGTTCCGATGCCGCATGTGTGGCGGCAAGGTGACACCCGTGCGTCTTCCGTGGGGACGAACTCCTAATTCCTATCGCCTTGATCGAGATTTGGAGGTATCCGCCTCCGGACTTCTAGGAGACTCAGATGAATCGCTTTGTAATTGCTCTGCTTTCCGGTGTTGCCGGTCTTGCTCTCGTGTCGGGCGCCCAGGCGGCTGACCTGATCATCGACGAGCCCGCAGCTGGCGTGGTCGAAGTTGCCAGCGGCAACTGGGACGGCCTCTATGTCGGTGCGTTTGTCGGCGGCCTCGGCGGCACCTTCGAGAACACCGTCGGTACCGAGTGGGATATCAGCGGCTGGCTGGCCGGCGTGAACCTCGGCGCCAACTTCACCGTCGCCGATGGCATCGTGCTCGGCGTGGTGGGCGACGTTGCCTGGACCAACGCCGAGAACGACGGCAACCCGCTCGCCGTTGACTGGACCGCTTCGCTGCGTGGCCGTCTCGGCTTCGATGCCGGCTCGTTCCTGCCGTACCTGACCGCTGGTCTGGCGGTTGCCGGTGGCGAGATCGGTGGCGTGAACGAGACCCATGTCGGCTGGACCGCCGGCGCCGGCGTCGAGTTCGCCGTGGCCGACAACATCTCGGTCGACCTGCTGTATCGTTACTCGGACTACGGCACCGCCGAGTACCCGGGCGAGTTCGGCCTGACCTCGCACGCCGTCACCGTTGGCCTGAACTTCAAGTTCTAAGCCTCGCGTATCGGCAGAATTCTGAACGGCCGCCCTTCGGGGCGGCCGTTCTCTTTTTGCATTCGGGGCACAACCCGACTATGTAGCGGCCTTCCGAACTTCGAGCCCGTCGATGAACGCCCTGACCGCCACGGCGCCTGCCGCAAAACTGCTGCCCTACCAGTCGCGCCGGACTTTCGCGATCATCTCGCACCCGGATGCCGGCAAGACTACGCTGACCGAAAAGCTGCTGGCCTCGTCGGGCGCCATCCAGCAGGCGGGGCAGGTGCGGCACCGCGCCAACCAGCGCGCCACCCGCTCGGACTGGATGGAGATCGAGCGGCAGCGCGGCATCTCGATCACCTCCTCGGTGATGACCTTCGAGCACCTGGGGCTGACCTTCAATCTGCTCGATACGCCCGGTCACTCAGACTTCTCCGAGGATACCTACCGCACGCTCACCGCGGTGGACGCCGCCATCATGGTGATCGACGTCGCCAAAGGCATCGAAGCGCAGACGCTGAAGCTGTTCGAGGTCTGCCGGCTGCGCGACATCCCGATCATCACCTTTGCCAACAAGGTCGACCGCGAAGGCAAGGATCCGGTGGAGATTCTCGACGAGATCGCCTCGACCCTGGCGCTCGACGTCTCGCCGGTGGTCTGGCCGCTGGGTGGTGGCGTCGACTTCAAGGGCATTGTCGATCTCACGGCTGGCGTGGTAAAGCGGCCGAATGGCGAGGTCTGGAAGACCTTCACCAATGTCGAGGAGCTCGCGCGCGACAACGAGTTCGCCACGGATCCGGTGATCATGGCCAGCCTTGAGAATCTCGAACTGGCACGCGCCGGCTTTCCGGCCTTCGATCATGAGATCTACCTCGCCGGCCACCTGACGCCGGTGATCTTCGGTTCGGCGCTGAAGTCGGTTTCGGTGCCCGAGATGCTGGCGGCGCTTGGCGCCTGGGCGCCCGAGCCGCGGCCGCAGCCGGCCGAACCCAGGCCGATCGAGCCTGACGATCCCAAGGTTTCGGGCTTCGTGTTCAAGGTGCAGGCCAACATGGACGCCAACCACCGCGACCGTATTGCCTTCGTGCGACTGAGCTCGGGCACGTTCAAGCGCGGCATGCGGCTGAAGAACGTGCGCACCGGCAAGGACATGGCGGTATCGAACCCGATGTTCTTTTTCGGACACGATCGCGAACTGGCCGAGGAAGCGGTGGCCGGCGATATCGTCGGCATCCCCAACCATGGCGCGCTGAGCGTCGGCGACACCCTCACCGAGGGCGCCAACATCAAGGTAACGGGCATCCCGAATTTCGCGCCGGAAATCATCCGTCGCGTCCGCCTCACCGATCCGATGAAGGCCAAGCAACTGGCCAAGGCGCTGAGCGATCTCGCCGAAGAGGGCGTGGCGCAGATTTTCCGCCGCATGGTGGGCGCCGACTACATCGTCGGCGTGGTGGGGCAGCTGCAGCTCGAAGTGCTGCAGAGCCGCATCAACTCCGAATACAACGTGCCGATCAGCTTCGAGTCGATCAATTTCGAGCTGGCGCGCTGGATCGTCTCCGAGGACAAGGCCGAGCTGGCGCGGTTCATCTCCACCAACAAGCTGGAGATGGCCGAGGACAAGTATGGCGACCCGGTCTACCTCGCCCAATCCACCTGGTGGCTCGGCCGCGCCGAGCGGGATTACCCGAAGGTGCAGTTCCTGACCACGAAGGAACGGCATTAGGCGCGTCCGCCGATAGGGTCTGCACCGGCCGGTGGTTGGGCCCGATCCTAGACCCCACCCACCGACTGTCATCCCAGCGAAAGCTGGGACCCAACTCGCCCCCTGCGCCAGCTGATGGATGGGTCCCAGCTTTCGCTGGGATGACACCTGGTGTGTTGGGAAACCCCGTGCCCTCCATCATCCCTCGCAGGCTCCAGCCAAACCCTTCCACCGCCTTGTGATCTCCATGATCGAACCCTATCTCCGCCGGGCGAGTGGGGAGGGGCTGATGGCGGGCGAGTGGGCACTGATAGCGGCGCCGGTGCGCGCCATCTACGGCCGGTTCTGGCGCGAATCCCGGTTGGCGCTGGGCGGCATCGCGCTGATGGTGCTGCTCGCGGCGCTCGGCCAGGTGGCGACGCCGTACCTGTTTTCCCGGCTGATCGACCAGCTGAATGCCAACCTGGTGCCCGCGGGCATCGTCATGGCGTTCGTCGTCTATGCGATCCTGCGCGGCGCTTCGAGCGCGGTGTCGCAGGCGACGCAATACATGGCCTGGGGCGTAGCGCAGGGGCTCAACTTCATCGTCGGTACCAGCTTTTTCGAGCGCATCCTCAACAAGCGGGTGGCGTTCTTCATCGAGCACAATCCGGTGGAGATCCAGAAGGCGCGCTCCGAGGGCGAGCGTTCGCTGTTCATCTTCGTACAACTGGGGATCATCGTCTTCCTGCCGGCGCTGCTCGGCATCGTGCTTGGCGTCGGCGTCTTGGGCGCAGTGATCAATCTCGAGATCGTCGCCATTGTCCTCGTTTATGGCGCGGCCTTCATCACCTTCACCTATTTCGCCAATCGCTGGACGCGGCCGTTCCTCGACAAGGCCATCGAGGCCGACCAGGAGAATGCGGCCTTTGTCGGCAACGCCATCAACGCCATGGAAACGCTGCGCTATTTCAACGGCGACAAGTGGATCGGCGACAACTTTGCGAGGAAGGCCGGCGAAGTGCGCGGCGCCTGGCGGCAATGGACCGTCCGGCACCTGAGCTATGCCTTCGGCTTCGGCGCGGCGCTGGCGGTGCAGCTGGCGGTGACTTTCCTGCTGCTCATTCCGCGTTACGAAGCCGGCCAGCTCAGCGTCGGCGATATCGTGCTGATCAATACCTTGATGATCCAGCTCAACCAGCCGTTCGAGATGATCGGCTCGGCCATCGACGATATCGTGCGCGCTTATTCCGGCTTCCTGCCGTTCGCCCGGATGTGGGCCGAACCGGAGGACCAGGACGCTGCAGGCCGCCTGGCGGTCGGGTTGGGCCGGCTGGAGTTCGCGCAGGTCGGTCATCGCTATGGCGAGACGCCGGTGGTCGAGGACGTGAGCTTTGTCGCCGAACGCGGCCGGCTGACCTTCATCACCGGCCCGACCGGGGCCGGCAAGTCGACTTTGTTCAAGCTGGCGCTCAAAGCGCTGGCGCCGGAGCAGGGGACGATCACGGTCGACGGCACTGATCTCAGCACCGTCGGCCGCGCCAGCTGGTATGCGGCGATCGGTGTGGTGCCGCAGGAGGTGATGCTGCTCAACGATACGCTCGCGGCCAACATAGTCCTGGGGCGCGAGCGCGATGCTGCGAAGCTCGAACGCGCCACTCGGCTGGCCTCGATCCACAAGTTCATCACCGGCCTGCCGGAAGGCTTCGAAACCACAGTCGGCGAGCGCGGGCTGAAGCTTTCGGGCGGCGAGCGGCAGCGCATCGCCATTGCCCGGGCGCTCTATGACAGCCCGGAGTTCCTGTTCCTCGACGAGGCCAGTTCCGCCCTCGACGAGGCGACCGAGGCGGCGATCATGGCGGAGCTGCGCACGCTCAGCGCCGACACCACCATCATCGCCATCACCCACCGCAAGGCGGTGATAGCAGAGACCGACACCCTCATTCGCCTAAAAGCGAGGAAGCCGAGAGCCGAAAGCGCTTTGCAGGGCGTCGCCGGCCCGGCTATCTGAGGCGGAGCTTTGATTTGGTCGCGCTTTCGAACCGGAAAAGTCTGCAACTTTTCCTGAAAACGCTTCGGATGAACAGGGAGTGGATTTCATGGATAGGCGCAAACTCGGCAAGACCGGTTACGAAGTTTCGGAGATCGGGCTTGGCACCTGGCAGTTGGGCGAGAGCTTCGGTTCGCTCAACGACGAGACGGCGGCTGAAATCCTGAAGACGGCGCGCAATGTCGAGGTGAATTTCTGGGATACCGCCGACGTCTATGGCGGCGGTCAGTCGGAGCGGCGGATCGGCGAGTTCAAGGACAAGAAGGGCGTGTTCGTCGCCACCAAGCTCGGGCGCAACGGCGAAATCTTCCCCAACAAGACCGGTTACAACAAGAAGAACATCAAGGAGAGCCTAGCTGGCTCCCTGAAGCGGCTCGGCGTCGAGACGCTCGACCTGGCGCAGCTTCACACCATCCCCACCGACGTGCTGCGCGACGGCGAAGTCTTCACCATCATGGATGACCTGCGCGATGCCGGGATGATGCGGCACTGGGGCGCCAGCGTCGAGAATGTCGAGGAGGCGCTGCTGGCGATGAAGTCGGATGGCTGCACAACGCTGCAGATCATCTTCAACCTGTTCCGGCAGGACTACATCACCGAGGTGTTTCCGACTGCCGAGAAGCGCAATGTCGGCATCATCGTCCGGCTGCCGCTCGCCTCGGGCCTGCTCTCAGGCAAGTGGAACAAGGACACCAAGTTCGCCGATAGCGACCACCGCAGCTTCAACGCCAACGGCGAGAAGTTCAATGTCGGGGAGACCTTCTCAGGCCTGCCGTTCGACAAGGGCGTCGGTTTCGCCGAGCAGCTGAAGCAGATGGTGCCTTCGGGTATCCCGCTCAGCCAGTTCGCGCTGCGCTGGATCCTCGACCAGCCGGCGGTATCGACCATTATCGCCGGCGTGACGCGGCCGGACCAGTTGCGCGCCAATGTCGACGCGACCAAGCGCGAGCCGGTGGAACCGGCTTTGGCCGAGGAACTGGCGGGCTGGTACCAGGACAAGGTGCGACCGGAGATCCGTGGGCGGATCTAGGCTCGCCTGCCGAGACGTCCGGGCCGGTGGCTGTGGACCCCCCACCCCTGTCCCCTCCCCGCAAGGGGGAGGGAGACGCCTACACGGGACTCAGTGTTTTGGTCTC
>Ga0209902_100150_pt1 | contig 120572 bp, 110 predicted proteins | sample FECB27metaG_FD_188304 | JGI IMG/M metagenome (GOLD analysis project Ga0209902, IMG submission 188304) | Cyanobacterial communities from the Joint Genome Institute, California, USA - FECB-27 (SPAdes) (version 2) | ecosystem: Environmental > Aquatic > Thermal springs > Hot (42-90C) > Microbial...
GTTCCAGAAGGTCGAGCCCGGAAGCACGGTCCGCTTGACCTTGATGCCGGCTTCGCGGATCTGCGCGGCGATCGCGTCACCGGTGTTCTTGTGCCAGTCCTCGTCGACCGTGATCAGCTCGTGCTCGAAATCGGCCTGACCGGCTTCTTCCATGAGCGCCTTCGCCTTGGCCGGATCGCGGGCGATCTTCGGCAGCTCGACATATTCCGGGTGGATCGGCGCGACATGGTGGTTTTCGGCGGGTGCACCGGCATTGCCGTAGCCGAGCTGCAGCACCACGGCGTTGTCGACGGCCAGCTGGAGCGCCTGACGGACCTTCTGGTCGTCATAGGGCTTGGCGCCGACATTGGTGCGGGCGACGATGGTCGCGGCGGTGACGGTTTCCGAGGTGAGCGCGCCGACGCCTTCCATGATGCTGACATAGTCGGCCGTCGTCTCGAAGTTGGTGTGCACCTCTCCGGCCTCGAAGGCCGAAACCATCGCCGACGGATCAGTGCCGTAGTCGATGAACTCGACGCCATCGAGATAGGCCTCGCCATTCCACCACTTGCCGTCCTCACGACGCTTGTAGACCACCTTCTGGCCGACATCGTAGGAGACGAGCTGGAAGGGACCGGTGCCGATCGGGTTCTTGACGAAATCCCGGCCGGTGTCGTCGAACGAGCGATGGACGATCAGCGCGGGATAGTCGGTCAGGCTCGGGATGAGCGCGATGTCGGGCTTGGTCAGCGAGATCTTCACGGTCATGTCGTCGACCTTGGTGACCGACCCCTCGCGCAGCTTGCCGGATGCCTCGTCGACGATCGTGCCGAGACGGCCGGGCATCGAATTGCCTTCGGCTGATTTGTCGGCCCAGCGGGTGAAATTGTAGACCACGTCTTCCGCGGTGAACGCGTCGCCATTCGTCCAGGTCACGCCCGGCCGGACCTTCAGCGTGTATTCCGTGGCATCGTCATTCACTTCCCAGCCTTCGAGAAGGTAGGGCTCGAAGGTGTAGTCCTTGGTGTACTTGACCAGTGGCTCGAGCGTCTGGCGCTCGGCGGTGGCGATTTCCGACCAGTCGGCCGTGCGCGGATCCTTGGGATCCTTGATCCACATGGCAACCTTGAGGACGCCGCCCTTCTTGGGCTCCTGCGCCAGCGCCTCGGTGGGCACAGCAAGGCCGATCATGCTGTAGGCAAGCGCCGTGGTGGCGCCGAATGCGCTCGCCATTGCCAAAAACTCGCGGCGGTCGACATTGCCTGCCTTGACCGACTCGGCCATCTTTTCGATGTGCGCGGGGACGCTGTCCCCATTGCTCTTATAGACTGTCATCACAAACTCCCATTTTTGGCTTTCCGCCTATTACCATTCCGCATCCCGCCCGCGATGTCAAAGCGGAACAGGCCGAGGAACCCTATGTGAACTTGCAGCACTGGCTGAAAAGCGGTTCGCGCGAATACGACAATCTGCTGCGCAAAAGTGCTAGTGCGCGCAAGATTCGCTAAAATCCCGACCGTCATTCGGAACTAATGCAAACGTCGGCGCTCACACAGTTCCAGAGCTGTGCCGCGGGTGGGCCAGCGTCGCATCGGCCGGTTAGTATTCGCGTTCGAAGAAGATGCCGCCCTTGGCTTCGCCGGCGTCGGTCGCTTCGCCGCGCAGCTTGACCCCGCGCCCGATGTCCAGATCGATCGCCGCCTTGCCGGAGCCTGCCCGGTCGCCCTTTTCGATGGTCACATAGGTGCGGTCGTTGAGATACTTGCCGGCCGACACCGACGTGCCCCCCTGCTCGTCCGTCTTGATGTCGAGATCGTCGACGCCGAGCTGGCCGCGCAGCGTGTTGAGGAGCGAGGTCGAGCCGCCGATGCCGGCGAAATGGGCCGCAGCCTCGGCAAGCTGCGCGATCTGGATGGGCGACAGGTTGGACATGGAGCGCCCGAACACCAGCCGCGCCATGACCTCGTCTTCCGGCAAGGACGGAATGGACTGGAAGGTGAATTGCGGGTTGTTGGCCGGGCCGGTGACGAGGACGGTGACCGTCACGTCGCCGGCGACCGAATCGGCGGCCAGGTCGAGATAGGGCACGAGCGAGCCCGAGAAGCCGAGCGTGCCGCGCGTGAAGGTCAGGCGCCGGCCGAGGATCGACAACCGGCCGCGCCGCATGGTGAACTGCCCTGTCGCCTGGGGCGAACTCACCGGTCCCGTCAGCCTGAGCGACCCGCCGAGTTCGGCATCGAGACCGCGGCCCTGCACGAAGATCTGCTGCGGCGCGTCTACCGTGATGTCGAGCGTCAGCCCGCCGCTGCTGCCGCCGGTCGTGGCCGGGTTCAGCGCCTGGTCCTGCGCCCGCACCGGGGCGGGCGCATTCCTGTGCTTCACGTCGAGCTGGGCAAGCGAGCTCGGCAGCCGTTCGGGAACCGTGATGACCGTGCGCCCGAGCGTGACCGTGCCGGCAAGGCGCGGCGCGGACACCAGCGGACCCGTCACGGAAAGCGCGCCCGACAACGTCGTGGTCACGACCTGCCCGTCGGTGTAGCGGCCATCCGCGATGGTGATCGACAGGTCGGCTGGAAAACCCTGCCCGGCATTGATGCCGACCGTGCCGGTCGCGGTAAGCGTGCCGCCCGTCGACAGCGTGCCGTTGAGCCGCGTGATCGTGGCGCGCCCCGAACCGAGTGCGATATCGGCCGCTATGTCGTTGACGGCGATGCCCGAGCGCGAATCGACGAAGCGCAGCCCGTTGGCGCGGATGCTGCCTTCGATGGCCGGGGCGGTCGCAGGGCCGCTGACCCGCAGCGAAACGGCGGCATTGCCCGTAAGCGAAAGGCCCTGGGACGCAAGCCGCTGCGTGAGGAAGGCGAGCGGCACGGTGCCGTCGAAGTTCAACGCAAGCTGCGGCGTGCCTTTTGTCCCGACTGTCCCGCCGCCGTTCAGCGTGAGGCCCGAGCCGTCCCCGACACTGGCGTCGAAATTCAGCGTACCGTCGGCGAAGGTGCCGCTGGAACGGATCGACAGGGCGCCGAAACCCGCCGCGCCGGTCTGGCTCGTCCGCGCACCGGACCAGTCGACTGTGTAGTTGACGGTCGGGTTGGCCGCCGTCCCCGTCGCCCGGACCGTGCCCGAGATGGTGCCGGATGCGCCGATGCCCGGTGCAAAGCCGTTGGCGAGCGACGCAGGCACCTGCGACAGGGTCGCCGTCAGGTTGAGTGTCGTGCCGGCCGTGCCCGCAAGTGCCACGGTCCCGCCGCCAACGGAAAGCGCCACATTGTCCAGGCTCGCTTGCCCGCCGGAAACCGTGACGGTCGAAGGGCGCGCTATGGAGGCCTCGATGCCGCGGAACGTCGCGGCGCCGGAGGCGAGTTCCACCGTGGTCACGCCGCCCTCGACGCCGACACGGCCGACCGCGCGGACCGGATTGCCGTCGAGGCTCGTCGCGGCCGAAAACTCCGTCCAGGAGCCGTCCTGGGAGAGCGTGACGTCAACGCCGGTCAGAACCGTGGCGCCCGACCTGGCTTCGGCCGCGCGCACGGTTCCCGTGGCGACCGGGCTCGCCATGAAGTCGTCGACGGTGGCATCGATGGCGATCGACTTCGCCGACACGTCGCCGCGCACGATGGAATCAGAGCGGGCCGTAACCCGCGCCTGCGGGACGGTGCCATCCCTGGTGAAGGTGATCGTGCCCGCCAGATCACCCTCCACCGTCTCCAGCGCGAGTGCCGCGAGCGGGCCGATGTCCGGTAGTGCGACGTCGATCGTGCCTGTCGGGACAAAAGCCTCGTCGAGCGACAGGTCGCCGGAAATCCGGTTCTGCCCGAGCACGAGCGACAAGCCCCTGACCTCGCGACGGCCATCGGTCGTCGTCAGCACCGCGCTGCCCGACAGGGCCTCTTGGCCGACCATGCCCTTCAGCGCGACATTTGCGGTCGGATTGGCGGCATCCAGCGTGGCGCTTGCGGTCAGCTCAAGTCCGCTGATCTGCCGGTCTGCGACGCTGATCCCTTCGCTCGTCACCGTCGCCGCGACCTGCGGCGCGGCAAGCGGACCAGTCGCCCGGGCGGCAAAGGCGATCGCGCCCTGCGCCTGGGGGGCGACCGCCGAGAGGTCCGCGAACGTTCCCGTCAGATCCGCGTCGAGCCCGGTCGGCAGGATCTTCACCGACCCGTCCGCCGTGAGACCGCCCGACCGCACGGACAGCGCATTGGCCGACACGTTGCCCTCGGTATCCCTGACGAGGCTCGTGGACAGCGCGACCCGCTCGCCGAGGAATGGCGCGGCGGCAGCCGGCAAGGCAGCGCCGAGCACATCGGCGTTCAGGTCGAGCGTGATGGCGCCGTCCATGAGCGAAACGGTGCCGGTGAAGTTTCCGTCAAGCGCATCGCTGACCAGCGATCCGGCGTCGATCGTGACATTGTCCTCGGCAAGCCGTCCCCTGAGCCCGGCGCGCAGGACGCCGGAGACCAGCGGCGCGATCGTCGGATTGTCGAGCGTCAGGCTGTCCGCCTCGGCCGTGCCGTCGAATGGCCCGGTCCTTGTCGCAAGGTCGAAGGCGTCGGAGTGGATCTTCAACTCGAGATTGGTGAGTTCCGTGACATTGGTGGCAACCGAGGGCAGCAGCGCCGTGATGTCGAGCGCGGGCGCGCCGCTCTCGCCCAGCATGCGCAGCGTGGCCGACGCGAACGCGATGTCGATGGGGCTTTCTTCGGTGCCGAGCGACAGCGGCACGCTGCCGTTCCTGGCTGAGACGGTCAGCGAGACGTCGCTGGCACCCGCCGGGTTGACGGAGCCGGAGGCCGTCGCGCTCAGCGCATCGGTCTCGATGCTCGCGCGCTCGATCTCGGTCCCGCCCGACGGCGTGATCGTGCCAGAAACGTCGAAACGGGTGCTTCCCTCAAGCAGCGGCTGCAGTCGCGGCGGCAGGAAGCGGGCGAACGCGCCGTCGCCGGTGGCCTCGATGACGCTGCCACCGTCCGTCGGCCTGTACCGGGCGGTCACGGACGAGACATCGTCACCGCCGAGCGCGAGCCGCGCCGTCCCGCTCCAGTCGGAGCCGGATGCCTCGGCCGTGATGTCGGCGGCAATGTCGGCAAGCACGGTCGAGCCCGACCGTGCCTCGGCCGCGCGCACCGTGCCTGAAATGGACGGGGTCGCCATGAAGTCGGCGATGACCGCGTCGATGGCCACGCCTGTGGCCGACACGTCGCCGCGCGAAATCGTGTTCGACTGCGCGGCGATGCGCGCCTGCGGTGCCGCGCCGTCGCTCGTGAACGTGACCCTACCGGCGAGGTCGCCCTCCAGCGTCTGGAGCGCGAGGGCTGCGAGCGGGCCGATGTCCGGCAGTGTGAAGTCCACCGTGCCGGTCGGGAGAAAAGCCTCGTCGAACGTCAGGTCGCCGGAAATCGTGTTCTGGCCGAGCACCAGCGACAGGCCGTCGACCTCGGGGCGGCCATCGACCGTCGCCAGCACCGCGCTGCCTGAAAGCGCCTCGCCGCCGACGGTTCCCTTCAGCGCGACATTCGCTACGGGACTGGCCGCATCGAGCGTGCTCGTTGCCGTCAATTCAAGGCCGGTGATCTCGCGCTCGGCGACCGTCATGCTGTCGCTCGTCACCGTCACCGACACCTCGGGCGTAACAAGCGGTCCGGTCGCCCGAGCCGCAAAAGCGATCGCCCCATTTGCCTGCGGGGCAAGCGGCGCGACGTCGGCAAACGTGCCGGTCAGGGCCGCGTCGATGCCGCTCGGCAGGATGCGCACCGTTCCGTCCGCTGCAAGCCCGCCCGAACGCAGCGACAGCGCATTGGCCGAGACATTGCCCTGCGTGTCGCGGGCAAGGCTGGTGGTCAGCGCGACACGCTCGCCGAGGAACGGCGCCGCGGCGGCCGGAAGCGCGGCCGCCACGACGTCGGCGTTCAGGTCAAAGGTGAAAGTGCCGTCGGCCGTGGACACGGTGCCGGTGAAGCTTCCGTCGATCGCGTCGGATGTCAGCGTGCCGGACCGGGCAGTGATGGCCTGCCCCGCGACTTCACCCGCCAGACCGAGCCGCACGACGCCGGCGGTGAGCGGGTCGATCGTCGGATTGCCGATCGTCAGGCTTTGCGCGCTGGCCGTTGCATCGAATGGCCCGCTGCGCGTGGAAAGATCGAAACTGTCGGAACGGACCTTCAGGTCGAGCCCCGCCAGCCTGGTCGCATCGATCGCCAGGGATGGCAGGACGGCAGTGATGTCGACTGCCGGCGCGCCGCCATCGCCCAGCACCCGCAACGCGGCCGACGCGACGGTAAGATCGATCGGGCTTGCCTCGGTGCCCAGCGACAACGCCACGCCGCCATCCTTCGCATCGACAACAAGCGAAAAATCGCTTGCGCCCCGCGGATCGAGCGTTCCGGTCGCCGAGGCGCTCAGCGCGGTGCTTTCGATCGTCGCGCGCTGCACCGCAACTCCGTCGGCGGACAGGACCATGCCGGCAATCTCGAACGTGCTCTTGCCCGCCACCAGCACCTGGAACTTCCGCGGCAGGAAACGGGCGAATTCGCCGTCACCGCTGGCTTCCACCACGCTTCCACTGTCCGTGAACTGGTGGCGGCCGGTCACCGTCGTCACGACCGTGCCGTCGACGGCAAAGGTGCCCGTCCCGCGCCAGTCCGACGCCGAGCCCTCGCCCGAGACATTGATGTCGACGGCCGGCGCGCCGGGCAGCGAAAGCAGGCTGGCGATGATGCCGCCGGAAGGCTCGGATGCACGCAGGTCGATGTTGAGGATGTTGCCTGCGGGCACGAACTCGATCGTCGCGTCGAGATCGCCCGGCGTGCCGTCGCTGCGCGTGACCGAGAGCGTCGACTGGACTTCGAGCGGGTCGGCCTCGGCCTGCAGGCTGCCCTTCGCCGCGACGCTCGCCACGGTTCCGCCTGCGAGACCGGCGCCGAGGGCGATGTCGGGCAGGTCGATCGCCTTGATGTCAAGCGACACCGGCAGCGAGAAGGGCTCCGCATCCGGCTCGGGCGGCGTCGCCGACGGCTCGGGCTGCCGCGCGACCTCGATGCGCTGCGCCGAGACGCGGTCGGCGACGAAGGACATGCCGAGCAGCGCGCTGCGCGACCAGTCGATCTCGACCCCGCGCAAGGCGAGCCAGGGACCGCTGCGGTCCTCGACCATGACCTGGCCGATGGTCGTCGGATTGGCCCAGATGCCCTCGATGCCGCTGATGCGCACCGTCTGGTCCGGCGACGATATCAGGGTGGACACAAGCCCCGCGAGGTTCTCGCGGCCCTTGTCGGTCAAGGTCAGGACGGCGATCGCCGCGCCTGCGAACACGAGCAGCACCACGAGAGCGCTGACAACGATTCGGATGATCTTCCTCAGGAGAGCCATGGGTCGATCGGCCTTCAGAATGCCTGGCCGATGCCGGCGTAGATGCCGAAATCAGGATCGTCCGGGCCTGGATTGAGCGGTATCGCGCCGTCGACGCGCAGCGGGCCGAACGGTGTCAGGTAGCGGATGCCGACGCCAGCGCCGGCGCGGAAATCGGAAAAGTCGGGGAAAGGGTCTTCCGAGACGGTGCCGGCGTCGATGAAGGGGACGATGCCGAACCGCTCGGTGACCGCGAAGCGCATCTCGGCCGAGGTTTCCACCAGCGAAACGCCGCCCCTGGGCTGGCCGTCGAGATTCTTCGGGCCGATGCCCTGATAGGCATAGCCGCGCACCGAACCGCCACCGCCGGAATAGAAGCGACGGTCGGCGGGGATCTCGTCGATTTCCGCACCCACGACGGAGCCGGCGACAAGTCGCCCGGCCAGTACGAACTTGCCCGCCGTATCGAGGGAGTAATAGGCGGATGCCTCGCCCTTGATCTTGAGGAAGGGCACGCGGCCGAGTGCGTCGTAGCTCGGCTCGGCGAAGGCGAGCAGCCGGAAGCCGGATTTCGGGTCCAGCTTCGAATCGCGCGCGTCGAAGACATATTGCAGCGGCGTCGAGACGATCAGGAAGTCGCGCTCCGGATTGAAGGCGTCGGTGATCCTTGCATATTCGATGGCAAGTTCGGCCGAGACGGTCTGTCTCTTGGTGAGGTCGTAGGCGACACCCATGCTGCCCTTGGCCGAAAACCGGTCATAGGCGTCCGGATGCTCAAGGAGGACACGCGTGTTGGCGAAGAAGCGCGAGTCCGGACCAATGACACCCGGCTTCTCGAACATGATGGCGGCGTTGTAGTTGAGGTTCTTCACGTAGTTCAGCGCCTCGTCCGGCTCGTCGTCCTGCGTGCCGTTGCCGCCGATGCCGGAGATCGCGCCTTCGATGCGCAGCTTTTCGGCCCTGCCGAACAGGTTGCGATGCCCCCAATAGCCTTCGAGCCCCAGGCCATCGGTGTTGGAGATGGTCGCGCCGACGCCGTAGTAGCGCTTCTTGCGCTCGCTCACCTCGACGGCGATCGGGATGTTGCCGTCGGCGTCGAGCGCGTCGGCCTCCCTGACCGTCACGCTGTTGAAGACAGCAAGCCCTTGCAGCCGCTCGCGCGCGTCGTCGATCTCCTGCGGCGCATAGGTCCTGCCGCGCGGCAGGCCGGTCATATAGGCGGTGAAGTCGCGGTCGACCTCCTCTGTGCCCTCCACGCTGGTCTCGCCATAGGCGGCGACCGGCCCGGCGGCCACCGTCAGCGTCACGTCGAGCGTTGCGCTGTCGTGGTCGGCAACGACGTCGCGGCCGGTTACCGTGGCGAGCGGGCGGCCGCCCTCCTTCAGCTTGCGCACGATCCTGGCCTCCGCCGTCAGGACGACGTTGGACCCCGCATCGCCGCCGCGCATCAGGCCGAACTCTTCCGGCAGAAGGCCGGCCGCATCGCCCTCGAGCGAAATGTCGCCCAGCGTGAAGAACGGGCCCGGCGCGATCTCGATCGTGACGGGGACCGGCTGCGCCTCGGTGAATGTCGTGTCGGGCGGCAGGTCGTCGATGGGCTGGCCGGCAATGGAGATGGTCACCACCCCCTCGTATCGCGCCTCGGCGTAAAGGGCCGCGACGAGCCTTTCGCGGTCGCTGCGCGCCTTGGAGATCAGACCGAGCGACCCGGAGACGGGTCGTTCGACGTCGGCCACGAGCGACGAGGCGTCGTTCAGCCTCTCGGTCAGCGCCTCGTCGGCGTCAGGCGCCGTCAGCGTCACCGAATAGCGCAACGGGTCGGCGATGTCGGCGTCCTCGTCGTCGGAAGAGCCGAAAATCCGAAAGCCGAAGAGCTCGAAGGCGGAGGCCGAAGGCGCGCAGGCGAGCACGACGGGCGCGCACAGGAAAGCAGCGAGGAACGCGCGCCCTATGGGGCGCACGCCTGCTTTCTCGTGGGAAATCCGCTGCTTCCATTTCGCCATTAACGCGATTTCGCTCCAAACGATAAATTTGTCCGGGCCCCCGCAGGCGTTCGTAAAGGGGCCACAATCCATGTGTCAAAACTTGATGGGCGAAAGATGGCTGATGTTTTCAAACCGGCTGTCTCGTATCGGCACATGATGGAAGCACCATGGCCATCGTTGGTTAACAATGCAATCAAGCCGGCCGACGGCCAAAGCGCGAGCGCAGGTTGACAAGCTTTGGGCAAGGTTGCTCATGATCCCGCTACGCTCTGGCATTCGAGTGGGGGAAATGAATATGCGCGTCGGTCGGTTCCTTTCTGCAGTGATGTTCGTGATTTTGGCGTGGGCGGCACCCGCGCTCGGCGCGGACGCCAAGGCCATCGTCACGGTCGACAACAGCGATTATTTCGGCTTCGATCTTCGCTCCACGCAGAATGTCACGCTCGACCAGTGCAAGACCACCTGCCTGGGTGATTCGTCATGCCGGGCTTTCACATACAACACAAAGGCCAAGTGGTGTTTCCTCAAGTCGGACTTCGCGACGCTGAAGCCCTTCAACGGCGCCGTGGCGGGCAAGGTCGTGACGCTCACCGGCGAAGCCGATATCGGCGCGCCGCCGGAACTGGCCTTCTTCCCCGCCTGGATGGTGCTCGAGGCGCAGCAGTATCGCACGGCGCTCCTCGGCCAGCCGGTCACCGGCGATGTCGGCCTGACCGGCCTGGTCGACGGCGCCAGGCAGGCGATGCTGACCGGCGACGCGCGCGCGGCCGTGGCTGGCTACCGGACCGCCGTCGGCATCACGCCCGACGACGGCACGCTGTGGCTCGCCTTGACCCGCGCGCTTCTCTCCGTGTCCGGCAATGACGGCAACGAGACCGCCACCCTTCACCGCGATGCCACCTCCGCCGGCTGGAACGCCTACCAGCTGCTGCGCACGACCGCGACGCGCGCCGACGTGCTGGCGGCGATCGCCGTCGGCCTGGATCGCCGCGACATGTACCGGCCCTCCCTCCAGGCCTACGAGGCGAGCCTCGCGCTCGAAAATTCGGCCTCGGTGCGCGCCGACTACGATGACCTTAAGGCCCGAAAGGGCTTCCGGGTGGTCGAGCACACGATCGATGCCGACACGAGTTCGCCGCGCGTCTGCGCCCAGTTTTCGGAAGATCTCGTCAAGACCGGGGTCGACTACGCCCCCTTCGTGACCGTCGACGGACAGGCGCCAAAGGCCATCGAGGCGGCCAACCGGCAGATCTGCGTCGAGGGTCTGGAGCACGGCCAGCGCTACACCGTCTCGTTCCGCCCCGGCCTGCCGGCCGCGATCGGCGAAGTGCTGTCGAGCCCCGTCGTGCTGTCGGTCTACATCCAGGATCGCGGCGCCAGCGTGCGCTTCACCGGCGACAGCTTCGTGCTGCCGGCCAATGCGCGTCGCGGCATCCCGGTCGTCTCGGTCAACATGACAGTCGCCGACATGAAGCTGTTCAGGATCGGCGACCGCTCGCTCGCCCAGCTCCTGTCGGGATACCAGTTCCTGCGCCAGCTCGACGGCTATGACATCGAGAACATTTCCGGCCAGCTCGGCGCGCCGATCTGGCAGGGCAAGTTCGACATCGCCAGCGACCTCAACGCGGAGGTCACCACCAGCTTCCCGGTCGACGAGGCGCTGCCCAACCGGCAGCCGGGCGTCTATGTCCTGACGGCACAGCCGGAGAACGACAGGAGCGACACCTGGAATTCGCGCGCCACGCAGTGGTTCGTCGTCTCCGACATCGGCCTGTCGACCTATACCGGTCAGGACGGGCTGAACGTGTTCGCCCGCTCGCTGGGCTCCGCAAAGCCGCTGATCGGCGTGGAGCTGACGCTGCTTGCCAAGAACAACGAGATCCTCGGCAAGGCCACCACCGACGACCAGGGCCGCGCCACCTTCAGCCCCGGCCTGAGCCGCGGCGAGGGCTCGATGGTGCCCGCCGTGCTGATGGCGGCCGACGGCAGCAAGGACTTCGTCTTCCTCGACATGACCCGCGCGGGCTTCGACCTGTCGGACCGCGGCGTCGAGGGCCGTGCGGCGCCCGGCGCGCTCGACATCTACACCTATACCGAACGCGGCATCTACCGCGCCGGCGAGACGGTGCACGTGGCAGCGCTCGCCCGCGACGATGCCGCCATGGCGGTCGAGAACCTGCCGCTCACCTTCATCTTCAGCCGCCCCGACGGCGTCGAGGACCGCCGCATGGTCAGCGATGGCGGTTCGGCCGGCGGCCACGCCGTAAAGCTCGACCTGTCGCCCAACGCCATGCGCGGCACATGGTCGGTGGCGATCCACACCGATCCCAAGCAGGCGGCAGTTTCAACGCTGGCCTTCCTGGTCGAGGACTTCGTTCCCGACCGCATCGAGTTCGACCTGTCGAGCGACAAGACCGAGATCGGCGTCGGAGAAGCCGCCAACATCATCGTCGACGGCCGCTTCCTCTATGGAGCGCCGGCCGCCGGCCTGGCGCTGGAAGGCGAGACCACGATCTCCACCACGCGTGACTGGGAGGGATTCAGCGGCTACGTCTTCGGGCTGGCCGACGAACAGGCGGGCGACGCGACCCGCATCCCGCTCACCGACCTTCCGCTGGTCGGCGACGACGGCAAGGCCACCTTCCCCGTGCAGGTCGACCAGCTGCCCGCCACCACGCGGCTGCTGACGGCCAATGTTTCGGTGCGCATGCGCGAGACCGGCGGCCGGGCGGTGGAAAAGTCGATCGCGCTGGGCGTCGTCCCGCAGACCGACCTGATCGGCATCAAGCCGGAATTTTCCGGCGGCGAGGTGCCGCAGGGGTCGACGGCAAAATTCAGCGTCATCTCGGTCGACGCCAGGGGCCAGCACAAGCCACTGAAGGGCGCGGTCTGGTCGCTCATCAAGGTTGAGCGCAACTACCAATGGTATCGCAGCGGCAATTCCTGGAACTACGAGCCGGTGACCTTCACCAAGGCGGTGGCCAACGGCACAATCGACATTGCCGGCGACGGCAAGCCGACCGAGGTCAGCGTGCCGGTCGACTGGGGCCGCTACCGTCTCCAGGTCGAGACCGCGGATCCGCAGGGGCCTGCCTCGAACGCTGAATTCGATGCAGGCTGGTATGTCGAGGCCACCTCGACGGAAACGCCGGACGGGCTCGAGATCGCGCTCGACAAGGATGGCTATGCCGCTGGCGAGATCGCCAAGCTGAAGGTGTCGCCGCATTTCGCGGGTGAACTTTTGGTCACCGTCGGCGCGGACCGCCTGCTCTCCACCGTCACGGCCACGATCCCGGCCGAGGGTGCCACCATCGACATCCCGGTCTCCGCCGACTGGGGCGGCGGCGCCTATGTCACCGCGACGCTGTTCCGTCCGGGCGATGCGCTGGAATCGCGCATGCCGGCCCGCGCCATCGGCGTGAAGTGGCTGAAGGTCGACCCCGGCGCTAGGAAGCTCGCCGTGGCGCTTTCCCCCGCTGCCAAGACCGAGCCGCGCAAGCCGCTCACCATCCCCGTCACGGTCACCGGCATGGCGCCCGGCAGCGAAGGCTACATCACGGTCGCGGCCGTCGATGTCGGCATCCTCAACCTGACGTCCTACACGCCGCCGGATCCGGAGGCCTGGTTCTTCGGCCAGCGCATGCTCGGCATCGAACTGCGCGACCTCTACGGCAAGCTGATCGACGGCTCGCTCGGCGCTGCCGGAAGGCTGCGGACAGGCGGCGACGGCGGCGGCATCACCGCCCAGGGCAATCCGCCGACCGAAAAGCTCGTCGCCTTCTTCTCGGGGCCGATCAAGCTCGACGCAGAGGGCAAGGCGACCGTCGACTTCGACATTCCGCAGTTCAACGGCACCGTGCGCGTCATGGCCGTGGCCTGGACCAGGGAAGCAGTCGGCCACGGCACGGTCGACGTCATCGTGCGCGATCCCGTAGTCGTCACGGCCGCCCTGCCGCGCTTCCTGGCGCCTGGCGACGCGGCCACCATGCGCCTCGACATCGCCAACACCGACGCGCCGGACGGCGACTACACCCTGTCGATCGACACGACCGACGAACTGTCGCTCGGCGCAGTGCCCGAGACGGTGACGCTGACCGCTGGCAGGCGCCAGACGCTGACCGTGCCGCTCCAGGGCGAGATCGCCGGCGCGGGCGGCGTGACGATCCGGCTCGCCAATGCGGCGGGCCTGACCATCGAGCAAAACCTCGCGCTGCCGGTCCGTCCCGCCACCTTGCCCGTCACCACGCGCATGGTGGTCGATCTCGGCCCGAACGGCTCCAGCCTGCGCGTCGACAGGGAACTCCTGGCGGCTAGCATTTTGCCGGGCGCCTATGTCAGCATCGGCGTCTCGCCGTCGGCTGCCTTCGACGTGCCCTCGCTGCTGCTGGCCCTCGACCGCTATCCCTATGGCTGCGCCGAGCAGACGACGAGCCGCGCCCTGCCGCTACTCTACGTCAACGACCTGTCGGCGATGTCCGGCATGGATGTCGATCCCGACCTCAAGGGCCGCGTCCAGGATGCGATCTACCGCGTCCTGAACAACCAGTCCTCGTCGGGCAGCTTTGGACTGTGGGGTCCGGGCTCCGGCGATTTGTGGCTCGATGCCTATGTCTCGGACTTCCTGACCCGGGCGCGCGAGCTGGACTACGACGTGCCGGGCGCGGCGTTCAACCAGGCGCTCAGCAACCTGCAGAACGCATTGGCCTACGACATCGATCTGCAGGACCGAGGCGCCGAGATCGCCTATGCGCTCTACGTGCTCGCCCGCAACAAGAAGGCTTCTGTCGGCGATCTGCGCTACTATGCCGACACGCAGCTCGAAGCCTTCTCCAGCCCGCTGGCGGTTGCCCAGCTCGCCGCGAGCCTCGCGCTCTATGGCGACGCGGAGCGTTCGGAAGCGACCTTCACGGCCGCCCTGCAGCTGGCAAAGACGACGCCCGAGCATGACTATGCGCGCTCCGACTATGGTTCGGGCCTGCGCGACACGGCCGCGATGCTGTCGCTGGCCGCCGAAAGCCGGCCGATGCCGAAGATCGTGCCGGAGTTGATCACGCTGGTCGGCCAGAAGAAGAAGGCGGCGCGCTGGACCAGCACGCAGGATGACGCCTGGATGCTGCTGGCGGCCCGCGCGCTCAGCGCCAACTCGGCCGACATGCGGCTGACCATCAACGGCGCCGAGCACACCGGCGCCTATGCCGAGCGGATCGAGGGATCCGACCTCGTCGACAGTCCGGTCGTCATCGCCAACGCCGGGGCAAGCGCGGTCCAGGCCGTGGTGACCACGGTTGCCGCCCCCGCGCAGCCGCTGCCGGCCGGCGGCGACGGCTTCACCATCGAGCGGACCTACTACACGCTCGACGGCGCGGAGGCCAACGTCACCGAAGTGACCCAGAACGAGCGCTACGTCGTCGTGCTGAAGGTCAACGAGAGCGCCGACTGGGAGTCGCGCATCCTTGTCAGCGACCTTCTGCCGGCAGGCTTCGAGATCGACAATCCCGGCCTCGTCAACAGCGCCAACCTGTCGAACTTCCCGTGGCTGGAGCAGACCGAGGCGGCGCATCTGGAGTTCCGCAACGACCGCTTCATCGCGGCCTTCAACCGCTCGGGCGACAGCGGCCGCGACATCATGCTGGCCTATGTCGTGCGCGCGGTGACGCCCGGCGTCTACGCGCATCCGGCGGCATCGGTCGAGGACATGTACCGTCCGCAGTTTTCCGCGCGCACCTCGACCGGCATGATGGAGGTCAAGGCGCCGTAAGGGGGGTCGCGTCCCCAGGCGACCGCGCAATGGACCTCGAACCGTCAGCGCCCGGCATCACCCCCACCCCTGCCCCTCCCCACAAGGGGGAGGGAGACTGGAGAGCTCGCGCTCCGACACCCGTATCAAGCCTCGCGCCAGGGTGGAGGTGGACGCCGTACGCCGACGACCCCCTCCCCCTTGTGGGGAGGGGTAAGGGGTGGGGGTACGCGACGCTTCAGATCGTGCGAATGGGGTTGGACCTGCCACGGTCCATCGCGGATGGCGGCCGCACCCCCACCCCCTATCCCTCCCCACAAGGGGGAGGGGTTCGCCGGCGTCGGATCGCGGGCTGCGGACGACCTGCCGGGCAGAACGGGCCAAACGAGGGGGTATTTCGATGAGACGGACTCTCGTTCGAAAAATCTCGATCGCTGTCACCGCCGTAGCCGCCTTCGCGGGCCTCTCATGGGCGGCCCTCGAAAGCCTCGACCGCGCCTTCCCGCCCCCGATCGACACGCACACCGCGCTGTCGCGCGAGGTGCTCGACCGCGACGGCGCGCTCTTGCGCACTTACGCTGCCGGCGACGGCACCTGGCGGCTGGCCACCACGCTGGACGATGTCGATCCGCAATTCGTCACCATGCTCGTCGCCTATGAGGACAAGCGCTTCTGGGATCATGCCGGCGTCGATCTGCTGGCTCTGGTCCGCGCCGCAACCCAGCTCGTCGAGAACGGCCGCATCGTTTCCGGCGGCTCGACGCTCTCCATGCAGTTCGCCCGGCTGATCGAGCCGCGCGAAGGGCGCAGCCTGACGTCGAAACTCCGGCAGACGCTGCGCGCGATCCAGATCGAACGGCGCCTGAGCAAGCGCGAGATCCTCGAGCGCTACCTGACCCTGGCACCCTATGGCGGCAATCTGGAAGGCGTGCGGGCCGCCGCGCTCGCCTATTTCGGCAAGGAGCCGAAGCGCCTGACCGTCTCGGAGGCGGCACTCCTCGTGGCACTGCCGCAATTGCCCGAGCGCCGCCGACCGGACCGCAACCGCGCGGTCGCGCAGGCGGCGCGTGACCGGGTGCTGGCGCGCATGGTGAGCGCAAACATACTCGGCCAGCGCGAAGCGGATCGCGCCGCCATCGACGCGGTGCCCGGCACGCGCATCGCCATGCCGGCGCTGGCCGCCCATCTCTCCGACGCGGCGTTGCGCGCGGCTCCGGCCGGCCAGCGCCCGAAACTCACCGTCCGCAAGAGCGTGCAGGCCGGCCTGGAGGCGGTGGCCAGGGACGCGGCAGCAAAGCTTGGCGAACGGGTGTCCGTCGCCATCGTCCTTGCCGATGCCATGACCGGCGAGATGCTGGCCTCGGTCGGCTCGCCGGACTATTTCGACGCCCGCCGCTCGGGCTGGATCGACATGACGCGCGCCGAGCGCTCGCCGGGCTCGACGCTGAAACCGTTCATCTACGGTCTTGCCTTCGAGCAGGGCATGGTGGCGCAGGAGACCATGATCGAGGACCGGCCGGCCGACTTCGCCGGCTACCGCCCGCGCAATTTCGACATGGGCTATCAGGGCGACGTCAGCGTGCGCCAGGCGCTGCAGCTGTCGCTCAACGTCCCGGCCGTCCGCCTGCTCGACGCCGTCGGGCCGGCCCGGCTCGTCGCCCGCTTCCGGCAGGCCGGCGTGACGCCGACACTGCCGCCCGGCGAAACGCCAGGCCTGGCCATCGGTCTCGGCGGCGCCGGCGTCACGCTGCGCGACCTCGTCCAGCTCTATATCGGGCTTTCCAATGGCGGCCGCGCCAAGCGGCTGCGCGACGGCACGGAGACGGACGACGCGCCGCTGGCCAACGGCACGATCCTGGAAAACCAGGCGGCCTGGCAGATTTCCGACATACTGGCCGGGGTGCGGCCGCCGGAAGGCGCCAGCCCGCGCGGCATCGCCTACAAGACCGGCACGTCCTACGGCTACCGCGACGCCTGGTCGATCGGCTATGACGGCCGCTATGTCATCGGCGTCTGGGCCGGACGTCCGGACTCGGGCTCGGTGCCGGGGCTGGCGGGCTACAAATCAGCCGCGCCGATCCTGTTCGAGGCGTTTGCCAAATCCGGCCTCGAAGCCGTGCGGCTGCGCCCGGCGCCGGCCGGCGCCTTCCGGCCGCGCCGCGAGGACCTACCCGTCACGCTGGAGCGTTTTGGCGTGCCGGCGGACGATGTCGCGCTGGTTTCGTCGGCCGTCTCGGTCACCGAACCCGCGCCGCGCATCATCTTCCCGCCCGAAGGCGCGCATGTCGAACTCGGCGGCTTCGCGCAAGGCGCGCCGCCGCTGGTCCTGAAGCTGCAGGGCGGCCGCGCGCCGTTCCGCTGGCTGGCCAACGGCAAGCTCCTGTCCGATGTCGTGCGGCTGCGCACCGCAACGTGGCAGCCGGATGGCACGGGCTATTCCACGCTGACCGTCATCGATGCGGTCGGCCGCGCCGCGAGCGTCAAGGTCTTCGTAGAGTGACGCATCGGCGCTGATCGCCGCCACCGCCCTCCCCATCGTCGTCGAGCATGGGCGTTGCTTTTCAAGCACATGCCTGCCTCGCCGGACTCTTCGGGCAAGGCACCGGATTCAGGACATGAGAGACCGTTCTCCGCCTGCCCGGCGCCGCAGCCCCGGCGGTGTGGCGCAGCACATTGCCGGCCCTGCATGGGTCGCCGGCTGAGGAAGAGCATGCTGGGCAAGGGAAGAGGATGCGGCTGCCGGCGACGGCACCGCATGGGTGTTCGCGCGGGATGACAGATAGAATTTTTCGTCTGCGCATCCTCAGAGGGGAAATTTTCTCCGACGAGGGGCATCAACGCAAATTTCGCCCCGCCTAAAGTCTACAAAATCGATAGACTAACCACGTCATCAACGGAGGCGCCCATGTCACATCGCACTCTTCCCAGGCTTATCGGCATTCTGGTCGCAGGCTCGGTGCAATTCGGCACGCTCGGCTTCGCATTCGCCGATACCACCCTGTTGAATGTTTCCTATGACCCGACCCGCGAGCTCTACAAGGATTTCAACGCGGCGTTTGCAGCCAAATGGAGGGCCGAGACCGGCGAGACGGTCACCATCCAGCAGTCGCATGGTGGCTCGGGCAAGCAGGCCCGCTCCGTCATCGACGGGCTGGAAGCCGACGTGGTGACGCTCGCCCTCGAGAGCGACATCGATGCGATCGCGAAGAACGCACAGAAGATCAGCCCGGACTGGCGCGCGCGCCTGCCCAACAACTCCGCGCCCTACACCTCGACGATCATCTTCCTCGTGCGCAAGGGCAATCCCAAGGCGATCAACGACTGGGGCGATCTCGTCAAGGACGGCGTCGAGGTCATCACGCCCAATCCAAAGACCTCCGGCGGCGCGCGCTGGAACTACCTTGCGGCCTGGGCATGGGCGAGCGCCCAGTATGGCGGCGACGAGGCCAAGGTGAAGGACTACATCGGCACGCTGTTCGCCCATGTGCCGGTGCTCGATACCGGGGCGCGCGGCTCGACCGTGACCTTTGCGGGCAAGGAACTCGGCGACGTGCTGCTGGCCTGGGAAAACGAGGCCTATCTGGCGCTGGAAGAGTTCGGTGCCGAGGGCTTCGACGTCGTCTACCCGCCGACCTCGATCCTGGCCGAACCGCCGGTCGCCGTGGTCGACGCCAATGTCGACGCCAAGGGCACGCGCAAACAGGCAGAGGCTTATCTGAACTACCTTTATTCGGAGGAAGGTCAGCGTCTTGCCGCCAAGCATCACTATCGCCCCTCCAAGCCGGAACTCGTGCCGGCGGACGAACTGGCGAAGCTGCCGGAGATCACGCTGATCAGCATCGACGATCCGCTTTTCGGCGGCTGGGCCAAGGCTCAGCCCTACCACTTCGGCGATGGTGGTGTATTCGATCAGGTCTACAGGCCGGCGCAGTAGTCAGGAACCATCGATGTCCAGCACTCCGGCGCTCAAAGCGGGGTGGCAGTTCAGGAGACCGAGCGTCATTCCGGGTTTCGGCCTGTCGCTCGGCTTCACGCTCGCCTACCTCACGCTGATCATCCTGATCCCGCTCTCGGGCCTCGCCTGGCGTTCGGCTTCGCTTGGCTGGGCCGAATTCTGGGCCATCGCGACGGATCCCCGCGTCGTCCAGTCGCTCAAGCTCAGTTTCGGTACCTCCTTCGTGGCGGCCCTGGTCAATGTCGTCTTCGGCACCATCGTCGCCTGGGTGCTGGTGCGCTACCGCTTTCCGGGCCGCCGGATCATCGACGCCATGGTCGACCTGCCCTTTGCCCTGCCGACAGCAGTGGCCGGCATCGCGCTGACCACGCTCTATGCGCCCAAGGGCTGGATCGGCAGCATGCTCCTGCCGCTCGGCATCAAGGTCGCCTACACGCCGCTCGGCATCATCATCGCGCTGATCTTCATCGGCCTGCCCTTCGTGGTGCGCACGGTGCAGCCGGTCATGGAGGAGATCGACAACGAGATCGAGGAGGCCGCAGCCACGCTCGGCGCAAGCCGGTGGCAGACGATCACGCGGATCCTGCTGCCGGGCCTGCTGCCGGCCATCGTCACCGGCTTCTCGCTCGCCTTCGCGCGCGCCGTCGGCGAATACGGCTCGGTCATCTTCATCGCCGGCAACCTGCCGTTCCGCACCGAGATCACGCCGCTCCTGATCATCATCAAGCTGGAGGAATACAACTACGCCGGGGCCACGGCGATCGCCGCGATCATGCTGATCATCTCGTTCATCATGCTTTTGATCATCAACCTCCTGCAGACGTGGAGCCGCAAGCGCTATGGCTGAAACGTCCCGCATCGCGGCCGATACGTCACCCACCAGCGAACGCCCAGTGGCTCGGCTGGTGCTGATGGCGGTGGCCTTCGGCTTCCTCGCCATCTTCCTTCTCCTGCCGCTCGTCATCGTCTTCGAGCAGGGCTTCAGCCGCGGCATCGGCACGTTCGTGGAGGCGATCGTCGAGCCCGACACGGTATCGGCGATCAAGCTGACGCTGCTGGTCGCAGCCATTTCCGTGCCGCTCAACCTGGTCTTCGGCCTCGCGGCGGCCTGGGCGATCGCCAAGTTCGAGTTCAAGGGCAAGGCCTTTCTGACCACGCTGATCGACCTGCCCTTCTCCGTCTCGCCGGTCATTGCCGGCCTCGTCTACGTGCTCCTGTTCGGCGCCGGCAGCGTGCTCGGACCATGGCTGACCGCCAATGGCGTAAAAATCCTGTTCGCGGTGCCCGGCATCGTGCTGGCCACCATCTTCGTCACCTTCCCCTTCGTGGCGCGCGAACTCATCCCGCTGATGCAGGAGCAAGGCAATGGCGACGAGGAGGCGGCGCTGTCACTCGGCGCCAGCGGCTGGCAGACCTTCTGGCACGTCACGCTGCCCAACATCCGCTGGGGCCTGCTCTATGGCGTGCTGCTGTGCAATGCGCGCGCCATGGGCGAGTTCGGCGCCGTGTCGGTGGTGTCCGGCCATATCCGCGGCTTGACCAACACCATGCCGCTGCATGTCGAGATCATGTACAATGAGTACAATGCAACGGGCGCCTTCGCCGTCGCAACGCTGCTGGCGGGGCTGGCGCTGGTCACGCTGGTGATCAAGACGCTGCTGGAAATGCGCTATGGCAACGATCTGGCCGGCAATCGCGGCCACTGAACGCAATCGGGAATGTGTGAATGGAAGTTCGCGTCGTCAACGTGCGCAAGGAATTCGACCGGTTTCCGGCGCTGCATGATGTGTCGCTCGACATACGGTCGGGCGAGCTGATCGCATTGCTCGGTCCTTCGGGCTCGGGCAAGACCACGCTTCTGCGCCTCATCGCAGGGCTTGAACGCCCGACCGAGGGCGCGATCTATTTCGGCGAGGAGGACGCCTCGCACAAGACCGTGCAGGAGCGCAACATCGGCTTCGTGTTCCAGCACTATGCGCTGTTCCGGCACATGACGGTCGCCGAAAACATCGGTTTCGGCCTCAAGGTGCGTGACAGCGCGACACGGCCGCCGGCGGCCGAGATCCGCCGCCGTGCATCCGAACTGCTCGACCTCGTGCAGCTGTCCGGCCTGGAGAAGCGCTATCCGGCGCAGCTGTCGGGCGGCCAGCGCCAGCGCGTGGCGCTTGCGCGGGCCATGGCGATCGAACCCAAGGTGCTGCTGCTCGACGAGCCTTTCGGCGCGCTCGACGCGCAGGTCAGGCGCGAACTGCGCCGCTGGCTGCGCGAGATCCACGACACGACGGGACACACGACCGTCTTCGTGACGCACGACCAGGAGGAGGCGCTCGAACTCGCCGACCGTGTCGTCGTCATGAGCCAGGGCAAGATCGAGCAGATCGGCACGGCAGACGACGTCTACGACACGCCGAACTCGCCTTTCGTCTTCGGCTTCATCGGCGATTCCAGCGCGCTCCCCGTCCGGGTCGCGGACAGGCAGCTATGGTTGGAGGGCCGGACGATCGGGCTTTCGGCGCAGGACGTGCCCGATGGCAGCGCGACGCTCTACTTCCGCCCGCACGACGTCGAACTGCTCGATGGCGACGACGGCTGCATTGCGGGCTCGGTCGTCGCCAGCCGCCGCGTCGCCGGCACGCGGCGCGTCGAGCTGGAGATTGCAGGCCAGCGCGACCGCGTCGAGATCGAACTGCCGGTCGACCACAAGGCGGCGATCAAGAGCCGGATCGCGTTCCGGCCAAAGCGCTGGAAGGTGTTTGCGGCCGCCTGAGCGTGCTGGTCCAAGGCCGGCGCAGTCGCACACCCATCCCTAATCCCTCCCCACAAGGGGGAGGGAGAGCGGAGGGCTTGCGGGTCAGGTGCCCTCGAACCCGGTGAGCACGCCGACCGCATTGACGCCGATCTCCTCGACGGCGTAGCCGCCCTCCATGACGAAGAGCGTGGGCAGGCCGAGCTTGCGGATGCGCGCGCCGATCTTCGGAAAATCCTCGGTCTTCAGCTTGAACTGGCTGATCGGGTCCTTCTCGAATGTGTCGACGCCGAGCGAGACCACGACGACGTCGGGGGCGTAGGCCGCGAGCCTTGCGCAAGCGTCTTCCAGCGATGCGCTCCATGTGTTCCAGAGCGTGCCGGGCGGCATGGGATAATTCTGGTTGAACCCCTCGCCTGCCCCGCTGCCGCGCTCGTCGGCGTGTCCGAGAAAGAACGGGTATTCCGACATCGGGTCAGCATGCAGGTTGAGCACTTGCACGTCGCCGCGCTCGTAAAAGATCTCCTGCGTGCCGTTGCCATGATGGTAGTCCACGTCGAGGATGGACACCCTGCTCGAACCCTGATCGCGGAACCATTGTGCCGCGACCGCCGCATTGTTGATGTAGCAGTAGCCGCCCATGAACGCGCCACCGGCATGGTGGCCGGGCGGACGGCAGAGCGCGAAGGCGGCCCGCTCGCCGCCCTTCACGAGGGCGGCCGCCGACAGCGCCACATCGTAGGAAGACTTGATCGCCTCCCAGGTGCCCTTCACGAAATTGGCGCCGGCGTCGAAGGAGTAATAGCCGAGCAGCGCGTCGATGGTCGCGGGGCGGACATCGCCGCGCAGCCCGCGTGTCGGCCAGGTGTAGGGCATCGCGGTGCCCGAGCGGCCACTCTGTTCCCACAGGTCCCAGACGGTGGGCAGGAAGTCGACATAGTCGGCGCGGTGGACGCGACGGGCGGCATCGAGCGGATGTTCTGCGGGCGCAACGATCGGCCCCAGCCCTTCCGACACGACGCGTGCACGAATGTATTCGGCGCGCGACGGCATTTCGAAGGCCGGCACGATCGCGCCCGCGACCAGTTCGAGGTTCCCCGCATGCCCGGCATGCAGGGGCGAAAAGACAGTCTTCATGAGGCTTTCCCCGTTTACGCGCCGCGAACCTAGCCGCGATGGCCGGTGGTCCACAAGCGGCACCCTGTGGACCAAGACTTATCCACCCGCGTGCTGGCTCCTCCCCGGCTGCTGGTGGTAGCCTGCCGGAAGAAGGAACCTGCAATGACCGCGACCGCCGATCTCATCATCACGAACGCCCGCATCCTGACCATGGACTCGGCCAACCCTGTCGCGCAGGCGATTGCCACTGCCGGCGGCGAGATTCTCGCGGTCGGGGATGCGGCTGCAATCGACGCTTACCGTGGCCCGGCAACGCAGGTCATCGACGCGGGCGGCAATTCGGTCCTGCCGGGCTTCATCGAGGCGCACATGCACCTGTTCAGCGGCGCCGCCGAACTGGACAGCCTGCACCTCTCGGGCGTGCATGGCTTCGACGCGCTGCAGGACGCGGTGCGCGCCTATGCGGCGCGACGGCCGGACGATGCGGTGCTGATGGCGGCGGGTGCCGACTACACGATCCTGTCGGCCGAGGAGCCCGTGACGCGCCACCACCTCGACCGCATCATTGCCGACCGGCCCTTCGCCATGACCGCGCCCGACCACCACACGATGTGGGCAAACACCATCGCGCTGGAGCGCGCCGGCATCCTGCATGGCCGCGAGCTCGGGCCCGGCAACGAGATCGTCATGGGCCAGGACGGTCTGGCGACGGGCGAGCTGCGGGAGGGCGAAGCGTTCGGTCCGGTCAACGCGCTTGCCGGCGCGACGCGTTTCCGTCTCGGGCTTGCCACCGGTGGCGAGCCCGACCCCTATCCGGGCGAAGCCGAACTGGCGCATGACCGCACGCTGATGCGGCGGGGGCTGGAATGGTGCGCCCGGCATGGCATCACCTCGATTCAAAACATGGACGGAAATCTCTATCAGCTTGAATTGCTTGCACAGATCGAGGCCGAGGGCGGCCTTCTCTGCCGCACGAGCATCCCGTTCCACTTCAAGAACTTCATGACCGTCGACGCGCTGGCCAAGGCGTCGACGATGGCCGAGACCTATCGCTCGGAATGGCTGTCGTCCGGCATGGTCAAGCTGTTCATGGACGGCGTTCTCGACGGCTGGACCGCCGTGATGATCGAGCCCTACGCCGACCGGCCCGACTGGATCGGCGAGCCCCTGTTTTCCCAGGCGCAGTTCGACGAACTCGCCGTGGAAGCCGATCGCCGCGGCCTGCAGATCGCGGTGCATGCCATCGGCGACGGCGCGGTCCGCTCGGTGCTGGACGGCTACGAGAAGGCGCGCCGGGCCAACGGCGCGCGCGACAGCCGCCACCGGATCGAGCATATCGAGGTGGTGTCCGAAGACGACATTCCCCGCTTCGCCGACATGGGGGTCATCGCCTCCATGCAGCCGCCGCATCCGCCGGGATCGATGGGGCTGCCGCTGGAGCCGACGATATCGCGCATCGGCAGGCGGCGCTGGCCCCTGAGCTATGCCTGGCGCACGCTCAAGAATGCCGGCGCGCGTGTCGTCTTCGCGTCGGACTGGCCGGTCTCCCCGATCGATCCGATCGCTGGCATCCAGGCGGCCATGCTGCGCAAACCATGGGCAGACGGCCTGCCCGATCAGCGCTTTTTTCTGCACGAAGCGATTGCCGCCTACACGGTGGAGGGCGCCTATGCCGGCTTCATGGAAACCCGCAAGGGGCAGCTGAAGCCGGGCTATCTCGCCGACCTCGTGATCCTTTCGGGTGATATCGAGGCAACGGAGCCGGCCGAACTGCATCTTGTGCGTCCGGTCACCACGATCTGCGGCGGCCGCGTCACCTACCAGGCATAGGTGGCACGGCGCTTGCGTCTGCATCCGGGAGGCCGTGTCCGGACACATACCGCGACATCGGCGATTGCCAATCCCGGTGGCATGTGATGTCAATTGGCCGGGGAGTTTGGCCGGACGAGAACGAGCCGAACGAAACTAAGTGGGGCGTGCGTGCCGGATTTGCCGGGTAGGACTGCCATCGACGTCCGCAACGTCAGCAAGCTGTTCGGATCGGGCGACGCCCAGTTCGCGGCCCTCGACAGCGTGTCGGTCACGATTCGCGAAAACGAGTTCTTCACCCTGCTTGGGCCCTCGGGATGCGGCAAGACCACCCTGCTGCGCCAGATCGCCGGCTTCGACTTCCCGACCCGGGGCGAGATCCTGCTCTACGGCGAAGACATCGCGCCGCTGCCGCCCTTCAAGCGGCCAGTCAACACGGTCTTCCAGAGCTATGCGCTGTTTCCGCACATGACGGTTGGCGAGAACATCGGCTTCGGCCTGGAAATGCTCGGGCGACCCAAGGCCGAGATTGCCGCGCGCGTCGACGAGATGCTGAAGCTGGTCCAGATGGAGGCGCTGAGGAACCGCCGCACCAGCCAGATTTCCGGTGGCCAGCAGCAGCGCGTGGCGCTGGCCCGCGCGCTGGCGCCGCAGCCCAAGGTGCTGCTCCTCGACGAGCCGCTGTCGGCGCTCGACTACAAGCTGCGCAAGGAGATGCAGATCGAGCTCAAACGCTTGCAGCACGCCACCGGCATCACCTTCATCTTCGTCACGCACGACCAGGAAGAAGCGCTGACAATGTCGGACCGCATCGCCGTGATGTCGGCGGGCCGGATCCTGCAGGTCGGCAGTCCGCGCGACATCTATGATCGCCCCGCCGTGCGGTTCGTGGCCGACTTCATCGGCGAGACCAATTTCCTGGCGGCAAGTGTCGACGCCATTGCCGGCGGCAAGGCGACGGTGACGCTGAAATCCGGCGCGACCATCACGGCGAGCCTCGCCGAAGGCTTCACCCCCGACAAGGCGGCAACGGTGGTGGTGCGGCCCGAGCACGCGAAGGCGGTCAAGAGCGGCGGCCAGCTGTCGGGCATTGTCGAGGACGTCGTCTACTTCGGCACCGATACCCACATCACGGTGCGGCTGGCCGACGGAGCCCTGTTCACGATACGCCAGCAGAACATGCGCGGCGCCTCCTGCGGCTTCGAGCGCGGCGAAACGGCCGGCATCGTCATCGGCGACGATGCCGCGCAGATCCTGCGGGACTGACCATGGCGACAGCGGAACAGGAGGCGGTCAAGGCTGACATTCGCAACCGCTGGCTCCTGTCGGCGCCGGCACTGATCATCATCCTGGTCGCGGCCACCGGCCCCCTGCTGATCGTGCTCCTCTATTCGTTCCTGGCGCCCGGACCCTATGGCGACGTAAAGTGGGAATTCTCTCCCAACGCTTGGATGTCCGTCTTCCTGGAGCGCGACATCTTTGACGACACGCTCTCGATTGCCGACGCGCATCTCTCGATCTTCTGGCGCTCGGTGAAGCTTGCCGGCATGACAACGATCTTCACGCTCCTTCTCGGGTTTCCGACGGCCTATTTCATCTCGACGCGGCCGGCGACGACGCGCGAGATCTGGCTGTTCCTGATCACCATCCCGTTCTGGACCAACCTGCTCATCCGCACCTTCGCGATGCTGGAGATCATCCGCAACGAGGGCGTCATCAACTCGCTGCTGGTCTGGTCCGGCATCGTCGACCAGCCGGTGCAGATGCTGTTCACCGATTTCGCCATCCTGATCGGCATGGTCTATGTCTACCTGCCGCTGATGGTGCTGCCGCTCTACGCCTCGATGGAGAAGCTTGATTTCCGCCTCGTCGAGGCTGGCTACGATCTCTACGCGACACGCTTTGCCGTCTTGCGCCGCATCATCTTTCCGCTGGTCAAGCCCGGCGTCATTGCCGGATCGATCCTCGTCTTCATTCCCTCGCTTGGCGCCTATGTGACACCCTCGCTGCTTGGCGGCGGCAAGAACCTGATGCTGGGCAACCTGATCGAGCTGCAGTTCGGCCAGGGCCGCAACTGGCCGCTCGGCGCCGCGCTGTCGATCACGCTGATGGCGATCGTGATGGTGGCGCTGCTGGCCTATGTCCGCAATACGGGCGGCAGCGAGGTGCGGCATGGCTAAAGCCTTTTCGGTCCGCGAGCAGCCGGGCTTCACCACCGTCGCGGTGATCTGCTTTGCCGCGCTGTACCTGCCGATCGGCGTGCTGGTGTTCTACTCCTTCAACGCAGGCATCTCGATCGCCGCCTGGGAGGGCTTCTCGCTGCGCTGGTTCGTGTCGGCCTGGAACAACGAACAGGTCATCGAGGCATCGCTGCGCTCGCTGCAGATCGCGGTCGCGGCCGCTATCCTCGCGACGATCGCCGCGACGATGGCCGCGCTGGCGACCACGCGCACCGCGCCGTACCGCGGCCTGACGCTGAAATACGCCTTCATCAACCAGCCGCTGATGGTACCGGAAATCGTCACCGCCGTGGCGCTGCTGATCTTCTTTGCGCGCATCAAGGTTCTCACCGGCTATTCGGGTCTCGGCTACCTGATCGTCGCGCACACGGCCTTCTGCATCCCCTTCGCCTATCTGCCCATCCGGGCCCGGCTGGAAAGCATGGACCTGACGCTGGAGCGCGCTGCGGCAGACCTTTACGCGACGCCGTGGAAGACCTTCCGCTTCATCACGCTGCCGCTGCTGTGGCCCGGCATTCTCGCCGGCCTGATGCTGGCCTTCGTGATTTCGCTTGATGACGTCGTCATCACGAACTTTGTGAAATCGGGCGGACAGGATACGCTGCCCACCTACATGCTGGGTCAGCTCAGGCGGGCGATCACGCCGGAGATGAACGCGATCTCGACGGTTTTCCTGCTGATATCCGTCGCGATCGTCACGGCGTTCTTCTTCATAAGCAGAAAACGGGACTGAACTGAGAAACGGGAGACTGGATGATGAAATTCAAGACAACCATGATGGCCGTTGGCCTTGCACTGCTCGCCTCCACGAGCCTCGCCAGCGCAGAGGGCGAACTCAACATCTACAACTGGGGCAACTACACCTCGCCGGACATGATCAAGAAGTTCGAGACCGAGCACGGCGTCAAGGTCACGATCACCGACTATGATTCCAACGACACGGCGCTGGCCAAGGTCCGCCAGGGCGGCCACGGCTTCGACATCGTCGTTCCCTCGCAGAACTACATTCCGATCTGGATCTCCGAGGGCCTGCTGCTCGAGACAGACCCGAGCGCGATGCCGAATTTCAAGAACGTCGCCGAGGAGTGGAAGGTCACCGACTTCGATCCCGGCCGCAAATACACCGTGCCGTGGGCGATGGGCACGGTCGGCACGGTCGTCAACACGGACGTCTACAAGGGCGACATCAACACCTGGGCGATCATCTTCGACACGCCCGACGAGCTGAAGGGCAAGGTCAACGTCGTGCCCGAGATGACCGACGTGATCGACGCCGCGGTCCTCTACAATGGCGGCAAGAAGTGCACCGGCGACCTTGAGATCCTCAAGAAGGTGCGCGACACGCTGGTCAAGGCCAAGCCCAACTGGGTCGCCATGGAATATGGCACGATCGAGAAGATGGTGTCGGGCGACTTTGCCGCCTCCAGCGATTGGAACGGCTCGGCGCTGCGGCAGCGCCTGCAGAAGCCGTCGATCAAGTATGGCTATCCCAAGGAAGGCTTCGTCAACTGGAGCGACAATGTCGGCGTGCTCAAGGACGCCAAGAACGTCGAGAACGCAAAGCTGTTCCAGAACTTCATGATGGACCCCGAAAACGCCGCCATGAACTCGGCCTTCCACCGCTATGCCAACGGCATCGCGGGCTCCGACGCCTTCATGCCTGCCGACATGAAGGATGCGCCGGAAGTCAACGTGCCGGCGGAGTTCGCGGCAGCCGGCGTCCCGTCGGCGACCTGCGCGCCGGAAGTCCAGGAGCTTTACACAAGGATCTGGACCGAACTGCAGAAGTAGTCTGCCCCTTCCGACAGACCCGGTGATGTCCACCGGGTCTGTCGGCTGCGCCCGCCGCCATCGATGCCATCGCGGCGGAGCCTGCCCTGCGGTAGCACCCTCTCCCGTCAGGAATCGCCCGTGACACAGACTCCGACCGCCTTCGAGACCCGCTACGGCTTTGCGCGCCATGCGGTGACACTGGCGAACTGGCGCACCCGGCCATTCAGCGCCTGGTCCTTCCAGCACGTTTCCGAAATGGTGCCGTCGGCCGAGATCGCCGTTCCGGCAGGGGCCGAGACCTACCTGCAGCCCGACGATCTTTTGCGCGAGACGCTCGATCTTCCCGGGGGTGGGGAGACTGTCGGCGCCTTCCTCGCGCGTTCGGCGACCGACGCGCTGACCGTCATGAAGCGCGGCGCGTTCGTCGGCGACTACACAGCACCCACCATGGACGCGACTGCCGCGCATTTGGTGTTTTCGATTAGCAAGTCGCTGACGGCCATTGTCGCCGGTACCTTGCAGGACGAAGGCCTGCTCGACCCCCATGCACCGGCGATCAACACTGTGCCGGAGGCAAAAGGCTCCGCCTATGCCGATGCGACCGTACAGCAGATCCTCGACATGCGCGTCAGCCTCGATTTCGTCGAGGATTATCTCGACCCGGAAAGCGCGTTCGCCCGCTATCGCCGGGCGATGAAGTGGAACCCGGGCGGTGGCGACGAGCACTTGCTGGCCTTCCTGGTTTCGATCCCGAAGGGCGACGGTCCGCATGGCGGGCCGTTCTGCTACCGCTCGCCCAATTCCGACCTGCTCAGCGTGATCGTCGAGCGCGTCTCGGGGCAGCGCCTGTCGGACCTCCTGCACACACGCGTGCTGCAAAAAGTCGGCGCGATGGGCCGCGCCATGGTGACCGTCGATGGCGAGGGCACGCCGCGTGCGGCCGGCGGCGTGTCGGTGACGGCGCGCGACCTGGCGCGGGTGGGCGAGATGATGCGCAATAGCGGCATGGGAACCGCGGGGCGCGTGGTCTCGGAAGACTGGATTCGCGACACGCTGACCGGCGGCGACAAAACTGCCTGGAAGGCGGGCGACATGGCGCATCTTCTCGCGAATGGCGCCTACCGCAACAAATGGTACGCGACCGGCACCAACAGCGGCGCCTTCTGCTGCATCGGCATCCACGGCCAGTGGCTCTATGTCGACCCCTCGCGCGAGGTGGTGATCGTCAAGATGTCGTCGCAGGCCCTGCCGGTGGACGATGCGCTGGACAGGGATTGCCTGGCGTTTTTCGATCAGGTTGCGGGGATGGTGTGAGGGGCGGCAGTCGGCAGGCGGCAGTCGGCAGTCGGCAGTCGGCAGTCGGCAGTCGGCAGTCGGCAGTCGGCAGTCGGCAGTCGGCAGTCGGCAGTCGGCAGTCGGCAGTCGGCAGTCGGCAGTCGGCAGTCGGCAGTGAAGAAATGACTGATTCGATGGCCGGATGACAAACATCTGGCGGAGTGATCGCCACGCTTCAGGCCCGACTGCCGATTGCCGACTGCCTACTGTCCTACCCTCAACTGCCGCGTGCTCGGCAAGAACACCGTGAGCAGCCCGAGCAGCGGCAGGAAGGAGCAGATCCAGTAGACATACTCGATGCCTCTCGCATCGGCGACGACGCCCAGCACGGCGGCTGCGATGCCGCCCATGCCGAAGGCGAAGCCGAAGAAGATGCCGGCCACCATGCCGACGCGGCCCGGCAGCAGTTCCTGGGCGAAGACCACAATTGCCGGAAAGGCCGACGCCATCATCAGGCCGATGACGAAGGACAGGATGATCGTCCATTCGAAATTGGCGTAGGGCAGCACCAGCGTGAAGGGCAGCACGCCGAGGATCGACAGCCAGATCACAAACTTCGCGCCGAACCGGTCGCCGATCGGGCCGCCGAGGATGGTGCCCAGCGCGGCGGCGCCGAGAAACACGAAGAGCAGATATTGCGACATCTGCACGCCGACGCCGAAGCGCTCGATCACGTAGAAGGTGTAGTAGCTCGAAATGCTCGCCATGTAGATGTTCTTGGAGAAGGTCAGCAGCGCGAGAACCACCAGAGCGACGACCACGCTGCGGCGCGGCAAGGGGATGACGGTCGACGCGACGGCACGCTTGACCACGTCGCGGATGTGATTGCCGTACCAGACGCCGACCTTCCACAGCACGATCATGCCGAGAAGCGCGCCGGCCGAAAACCAGCCGACGCTGCCCTGGCCGAAGGGCACGACGATGAAGGCGGCGAGCAGCGGCCCGAGCGACTGGCCGAAATTGCCGCCAACCTGGAACAGCGACTGCGCCAGCCCGTAGCGCCCGCCCGATGCCAGCCGCGCCACGCGCGAGGCTTCGGGATGGAAGATGGACGAACCGATGCCGATGAAGCACGCGCCGATGACCAGCAGCGCATAGGTCGGCGCGAAGGCCAGGACCAGCAGCCCGATCATCGAGGAGCCCATGCCGACGGTCAGCGAGAATGGCAGCGGCCGCTTGTCGGTGTAGATGCCGACCAGCGGCTGGAGAAGCGACGCGGTGACCTGGAAGGCCAGCGTCAACATGCCGATCTGCCAGTAGTCGAGCTGGAAGTTGGTCTTCAGGAGCGGATAGATCGCCGCCAGCAGCGACTGCATGATGTCATTGAGCATGTGGCAGAACGAGACCGCCAGGATGATCGGAAACACCGTTTTTTGCGCCGCCAGGCGCATGGCGGTATCCACCGGCACCGGCCCGGCCGCAGCTGTTGCATCTGTCACGGAAGCATCCTCGAACGGAGGAGCGGCGCCTGTTCCGGGAGGAACCGGCGGGGCCCCTTGCGGGCGAATATCGTCGCGAACCTAACGCCTGGCCGGGCCAAGCGGTTGGGGCAGTTGTCCCAGCCGCTTGGGACAGGCCTGGGGCTGGTCCTACTCCTCCGGCACCACGCGCACCGCGCCGCGCGCCGCACTGGTCGCAAAGGCGGCGTAGGCGCGCAGCGCCTGGGTCACGTTGCGCTTGCGCTTTTCGGCGGGCTTCCAGCCCATGCGCTCCTGCTCATGGCGGCGCTGGATGAGCTCGTCGTCGCTGACCGCGAGATGGATCGTCCGGTTCGGAATGTCGATCTCGACCGTGTCGCCCTCGCGCACCAGGCCGATCGTGCCGCCCTCGGCTGCTTCCGGCGAGCAGTGGCCGATCGACAGGCCGGACGTGCCGCCCGAAAAGCGCCCGTCGGTGACCAGCGCGCAGACCTTTCCGAGCCCCTTCGATTTCAGGTAGCTCGTCGGATAGAGCATCTCCTGCATGCCCGGGCCGCCGCGCGGACCCTCGTAGCGGATGACCAGCACGTCGCCGGGCTTGATCTCGTTGGACAGGATCGCCTTGACGGTCGCGTCCTGGCTTTCGAAGACGCGCGCCGGTCCGGTGAACTTCAGGATTGATTCGTCGACGCCCGCCGTCTTCACGATGCAGCCGTCGATGGCGATGTTGCCCTTCAGCACGGCGAGGCCGCCATCCTTGGAGAACGGATTTTCCGGCGAGCGGATGGCGCCGTTCTTGCGGTCGAGGTCGAGGTCGGTCCAGCGGTTGGACTGCGAGAAGGCCTGCGTCGTGCGCACGCCGCCCGGTGCCGCCATGAAGAAGTTGCGGACGCTCTCGGAGTTGGTGCGGCTGACGTCCCACTGGTCGAGCGCGTGGCCGAGCGTGATGGCATGCACCGTCGGCTCGTCGCGGTTGATGAGACCGCCGCGGTCGAGCTGGCCGAGGATCGCCATGATTCCCCCTGCCCGGTGCACGTCTTCCATGTGCACGTCGGCCTTGGCGGGCGCGACCTTGCAGAGCACCGGCACCTTGCGCGACAGCGCGTCGATGTCATCCATGGTGAAGTCGATGCCGCCTTCATGCGCAGCCGCCAGGATGTGCAGCACCGTGTTGGTCGATCCACCCATGGCGATGTCAAGCGCCATGGCGTTTTCGAAGGCAGCCTTGGTGGCGATCGAGCGCGGCAGCGCCGTGACGTCGTCCTGCTCATAGTAGCGGCGGGCGAGATCGACGATCAGGTGGCCCGCTTCGACAAAAAGCCGCTTGCGGTCGGAATGGGTGGCGAGCGTCGAGCCGTTGCCGGGCAGCGACAGGCCGAGCGCCTCGGTGAGGCAGTTCATCGAGTTGGCGGTGAACATGCCCGAGCACGAGCCGCAGGTCGGGCACGCGGCTTCCTCGACGGTGGCGATCTCCTCGTCGGAATACTTGTCGTCGGCGGCCATCACCATGGCGTCGACGAGGTCGAGCGCCTGCAGCTTGCCCTTCAGCATCGCCTTGCCGGCCTCCATCGGCCCGCCCGAGACGAAGACGACGGGGATGTTGAGCCGCATGGCAGCGTTCAGCATGCCGGGCGTGATCTTGTCGCAGTTCGAGATGCAGACCATGGCGTCGGCGCAATGCGCGTTGACCATGTACTCCACCGAGTCAGCGATGATCTCGCGCGACGGCAGCGAATAGAGCATGCCGTCATGGCCCATCGCGATGCCATCGTCGACAGCAATCGTGTTGAACTCCTTGGCAACGCCCCCGGCCGCCTCGATCTCGCGCGCCACGAGCTGGCCGAGATCCTTGAGGTGGACGTGGCCCGGCACGAACTGGGTGAAGGAATTGACGACGGCGATGATCGGCTTGCCGAAATCGCCGTCCTTCATGCCGGTGGCGCGCCAGAGGCCGCGCGCGCCGGCCATGTTGCGGCCATGGGTGGTGGTGCGTGAGCGATAGACAGGCATGCGTTTCCTCGGGGCGTGTTTTTGACTGGTGACCACGGTCATGGATGGCAAGCCGCAGTCCTGCATCTCACATAGCCGCTTTCCCCTCGGGCGGCAACCGGAAACCGTACCGTAACGTACGGTACGGCACTCGTTGTAGGTTTGAGGTGAATTCCTATCGTGAAGCGCCGTCGCGCCCGGCTTGATCTCTATGGCCCGCCAGTTCCTCGCACCGTTCGCCGAGATATGCGGTGATCGCGGGGTCCAACGTCAATGTCTGCGCCAGTCTCAGACAATCGATGGCATTCTGCGTCTGGCCAAGCAGCTGGAGGATGCGCGCCCGCGCCACGTAATGCGGTTGGTGCCCTGCCACCCGCTCGCTTGGAAGCTCTTCCAGGATAGCGAGAGCGCGCCCCGGTTCGCCGGCCTCCGCGATCACCGCCGCCCGGGCGATGCGTGCTCCCAGACCCCCGCCATGCGCCACGAGCAGGTCATAGAGCACGCTGAGAGCCTGGAGGTTCGTGCTGCCTGTGATCGGCCGCTGGATGTGGACCGATTGAATGGCGGCTTCGCACTGGTAACGCCCAAACACCCCGGCGCGGGAGGCCTCGGACAACAGCCCTTCGGCTTCTATGATCAGGTCGCGGTCCCACAATCGGCTGTCCTGCCGGTCCAGTGGCACGAATCGGCCCGTTGGGTCTCGGCGAGCGGCGTGCCTGGCAGCCGTGTAAAGCATCAGGGCCAGCAGCCCTTTCGCCTCGGGCTCCTGCGGCAGCAACGCAACGACGAGCCGCGCCAGATAGATGGCTTCTTCTATGAGTGCATCACCTGAACGCGCCATCTCGTCCCAGCCCGTGCCGAAGGCGGCATAGACCGCATCCAGTACCGCCTCGAGCCGCCCCGCGAATTCCCCGGTATCCGGCAGTTCGAAGCGAAGCGCGGAATCGCGGATCTTCGTCTTGGCGCGGACCAGCCTCTGGCTCATCGTCGCGGGCGGCACGAGGAACGCCGCGGCAATGCGGCTCGCGTCGAGCCCCAGCACGGTCTGAAGCATCAGCGGGGTGCGCGATGCGGCGTCGATCGCTGGATGGGCGCACACGAACAACAGCTGCAGGCGCCGATCGACAGGATCGCGGCTCTCCTGCAGATCGGCGAGGCGCCGCTCCAGTTCCGGCGTGACGCTTTGCGACGCCGCGGCGTCGCGCGCGGCATTCTTCAGCCGGTTGCGTGCCGCGGCCAACAGCCAGGCCTCCGGGTTGCGCGGAACACCGTCCCTCGGCCAGGTGCGGAGCGCGGCTACCAGAGCCTCTGAAAGCGCATCTTCCGCCGCCGCGATGTTGCGCGACGGGCTGGAGAGGATCGCGACAAGTCGCCCATAGGCGGTGCGCGCCGCGCTTTCCGCGACGCGTATCGCGTCTGCTCCGGTCACCTACCCTCGCCACTCATCGGCGGAAGAACGGGCCGGATCTCGACCGAAGCAGTTAGCGCCGACGGTGCGCGCGCGGCCCAGTCGATGGCAGCGTCGAGATCCGCAACCTCGATCACGAAATAGCCACCCAGCTGCTCCTTGGTATCGGCGAAAGGGCCATCCTCGACGAGGCGCCTGGAATCGCGGACCCGCACGGTCGTCGCGTTATGGGGCCCTTGGAGACCATCACCCTTGACGATGATTCCGGCCTGCGCCATGGCGCCGATGAAGGCGTTCCAGCCGCCCCAGTACTCGGCCGAGGTGCCTGGGTCGAGCCGGCGGGAGAAGTCTTCAGGCGTTTCGTTCAGGATCAGCATGTATTGCATGAACGTTCTCCTTGTGAGCGAGGATGTTAGGCCGTCTCGTTGCCGATGCCATAGACGGGCGACACGCGAAAAGCTGCGCCCGCAGCGCGTGCCACCAGCCACAGGCCAGCGGCAATCACCACGACAAGGCTGAGGATGGCGACCTGCGGCGCGCCGAGCGCCGCGAACACGCCATGCACTGCATCGCCGATCCAAAGCGCGATATAGGCGACAAGCGAAGCCGCGAGCACAGGCCTGGCCAGCCGATGGCGCCAGAACAGCAGGACGCTGCCGGCGAGACCGCCGAAGACACCGACTGCGAAAGCCACCGTCATCCAGACAGGGTGGCTGGCCATCACGTATGCCTGTTCGGGCGTGAGGCCCGAAGCGATCAGGCTGGCCTCATCGGCGGCGACGGACCCCGCAAACTGCAGCATGCCAAAGGCATTCCAGCCGACCCCGGCAATGGCCGCCGCGCGAACTGCGAGAGCAATGGATTGGGGAGACAGATTCGAACTCATGTGCACCTCCTGGCGAAGCCCCGTTGTGGCGCTTCCGTGCAATGACACGCGGCATCGGCGGATTTCGACAAGGACCCCAGAAAAAGATCTGACCTGACCGTGCGCCCCTATTGGACAGACCGAAACCGCACTCACTCCACCGGAACGACGTCCACCGACTGCTCGCCCTGCTGGCCGCCTGTGGTCTTGAGCACGCCGACGATCGGGGCGACGTCGGAATAGTCACGGCCGTAGCCGACGATGATGTGGTCGTTGCTGGCCGCGATGCCGTTGGTCGGGTCGAGTTCGAGCCAGCCGGTGTCGACGCCGCACCAGACCTTGACCCAGGCATGCATAGCGTCCGCGCCCTCCAGCCGCTCCTTGCCGGGCGGCGGAATGGTGCGCAGGAATCCCGAGACATAGCCCGCCGGGATGCCGATGCCGCGCAGGCCGGCGATCATGATGTGCGAAAAGTCCTGGCAGACGCCCCGCTTCAGCTCGAAGGCGTCGCGCGCCCGGGTGCGCACCGTCGTCGCGTCGCCGTCATAGGTGAAGTCGTCATAGATGCGGGTGCACAGATCGGTGGCGATCGCCACCGTCGAGCCCTTCGACGCGCTCTGCTCGGCATAGGCCGTGATGTCCGGATCGATGCCGGCATGGTGGCTCGACGCCAGGAAATGATGCGGCGCGTCGGGCGCCAGCGACAGGCAGGCGCGGATCTCGTCCTTCAGCACGGCAAGCGTGGGCGACACGTCGAGCCCGGGCTCCGGCCGCGCGACGGCAACGCGCGCGCTCATCCTGACGTCCAGCGTCTCGTGCGAATCGCGGTAGGCGATTGCGGTGGCGCTCGTGCCGAAGAAGTCGGAAAAATCGGAGCGTTCGCTGGGCGGCGGCAGGAAGGTCAGCGACGCAGCGATGACCCGCTGCACGCCCGGAATGGTCGGCGGCAGCACGCGCACCTGATGGCGCCCGCCACCAGCCGAGCCGGCGTAGTCGTAGTGCAGCGTCAGGCGGATGTCATAATGCATGGGTGGACCCTGTACCGACGGTCGCCCATGGTCGCGGGACAGCGCCCCCCTCTGTCCTGCCGGACATCTCCCCCACGAGGGGGGAGATTACGCACGTCGCCGATGCAGGCCAATCTCCCCCCTTGTGGGGGAGATGTCCGGCAGGACAGAGGGGGGCAACGTGGAGGGCTGACATCACGATTTAAGCTTCACTCACCCGAAATACGCGGTGGCGAGGTGGTCGTAGAGGCCGCCGACCTCGTAGGCGAGTTTTTCCAGCGCTTCCGGTGTCATCTCCGCAGGCTCCTTGATGGCGAGCGCCGTGTGGAGGCGCAGGATCTCCTTGGCGGCGGCGGTCAGTCCGGACTCATTACGTGGCGGCAGGAGGTCGATCTCCGCCTTGAGGCGCTCGAGCTGGAACAGGATGGAGCGCGGGTTGAGCGGGTCGAGCGCCAGGAGATCGATGACCGTGCGCCGGCCCGACCGGACGGTATACTGGCGGCGATGCGTCATGACGCTGTCGCCGATCTCCAGCATCATGTCCAGCGAACCGTCGGGCGCTTTCCGTGCCGTGACATGCGCCAGCGTGCGCGCGATCTGTATGGCGCGCTCGATGCGCCGGCCGATCTCGAGGAAGCGCCAGCCGGTGAAGCGGTACATGTTTTCATGCAGCAGGCCTGAAAAGCCCGCGAGCTTGCGCAGCAGGACCGTCATGGCGCGTGTGGCGTCGTCGCCCGGCTGCACGCGCTCCGAAAGCTTGTGCACCGTCGTCGACAGGTCGCGCAATGCGAGCCAGCCGTCCGGCGAGAAGCGGTCGCGGATCTGGCCGGCGGAATAGGCCGCGTTGTCGATGGTGCGCAGCAGGCCCGGCGGAATGGCGACGCCGGTATCGATACCGAGCGGCTTCATGTAGTCGCGGATGTCGGCCAGAAGCGGCAGGTCGGGATCGGACGTTTCTGCCAGGCGCACATGATAGGCGCGCAGGATGCGCACCGTGTCTTCGGCGCGCTCCACGTAGCGCCCGAGCCATGTCAGGTTTTCGGCGGCGCGCGACGGCAGGCTGCCTGGCAGGTTGCGCCTGAAGCCATCGCTTTCCCCGGGCAGCAGCGTTTCGCGCGGCACGGGCCTCGCCGACACGACCCAGACGTCGGCCGCCTGGCCGCCGCGCTGCATGGCAATGGCGGCGGTGTCCTGTGTCAGGCCGACGCGGGCAAAGCCCCCCGGCATCACCGCCCAGCCTTCCGGCGTGCGGGCGAGATAGACGCGCAGCGACGCCGGCCGGGGCTCCAGCCAGCCATGCACGAAGACCGGGGTGGTGGAGAGCGTGACGGCCTCCTGGCCGACGAAGCCCTCGCCACCGCCCATCAGCCGCGCCACCAGGTTTTCGCGCGCGGCGGCGTCGAGTGTCGAGCCGAGCACGGTGGCGTTGTCGTCCTCGAAGGGCAGTCTTGTCGACAGAGCCGGGCCGATCATCATGCGATCGAGATTCTTCAGCACATGGTCGCGCTCCGCCTGCTGGCCGCACCACCATGTCGCGATGGACGGCAAGGAGAGGCCCTCGCCGGTCAGCTCGCGGCAAATGCGCGGCAGGAAGGCAAGGAAGGCGCGCGTTTCCATGATGCCCGAGCCGAGCGCGTTGACCGATGCCACCGAACCCCGGCGCACCGCCTGGACGAGGCCGGGCGTGCCGATGCGCGAGGCGCCGTTCAGTTCGAGCGGGTCGGCAAAGGAGGCATCGAGTCGACGCCAGAGCACGCTGATCGGCTTGAGGCCGGCCACCGTGCGCACCATCAGTTTTCCGTCGGCGACGGTGAGATCCTCGCCTTCCAGCAGCATGATGCCGAGATAGCGCGCGATATAGGCATGCTCGTAATAGGTCTCGTTGAGCGGCCCGGGCGTCAGGATCGCGACCCGCCCGTCGCCATCGCCCGCCAACTGGCTCAGGGCATCGCGGAACTGGCGGAAGAAGCCGGCGAGCCGGTGGACATTCATGTCGCCATAGATGTCGGACAGCGCGCGCGTGGTCGCGACGCGGTTTTCCAGCGCAAAGCCGGCGCCGGACGGCGCCTGGGTGCGGTCGCCCAGCACCCACCATTTGCCGTTCGGCCCGCGCCCCAGTTCGAAGGCGCAGAAATTCAGAAAGTGCCCGCCGGCAGGCTTCACGCCGGCGAGCGGCCGCAGATACTCCGGCGAGGAGCCGATCAGGCCCGGCGGCAGGAGGCCGCGCGCGACCAGCGTGTTGTCGCCATAGATGTCGGCGACGATCTTTTCGAACAGATCGGCGCGCTGGATCAGCCCGGCGCTGATGTCTGCCCATTCCGTATCGTCGATGAGGAGCGGGATATGGGCGAGCGGCCATTCCCGCTCATTGGCGCTGCCCTTGTCGTAGACGCGATAGTAGACGCCGGCGTCACGCAGATACTGGTCGGCGCGGGCAAAGCGCTGCGACAGTTTTTCGGGGCCGAGTTGTTCGAGCGCGGCGATGAACGGGCCCCAGATCGGTCGCGGGCTGCCCGTCTCGTCGACCATCTCGTCGGGCACGCCCGGCAGCGGCTGGTAGCCGTCGAGCAGCAGCCTTGCGCGCGGCCTGGCGCGTTTCTGGGAGGTTTTTGCCGCACTCATGACGACCCAACATCTGCACGTGCCCCAACATCTGTCACTTTATCGAACAGAAAAGGCTCGGCGATCACGACCCCCTCCCCCTTGTGGGGAGGGATAGAGGGTGGGGGTGCACCGGACCCGACGAATGTCGAATCAGCTCCGATAGCAGAGACCGGATGGCGGTCCACCATACGACTACCCCCACCCTCTATCCCTCCCCACAAGGGGGAGGGTGTCGTCCTCGTGGCGATCTTGCCGGCAAAGGCATGAGGCGTAATCCGTCCGCCCTCCTCCATCACCCCTACCGCACCCCGGCGGGGCGGCGCAGGTCGAGCGTCATGGGGAAGTCGACGGTCGGCTCTTCCGGGCGCAGTTCGAAGGCGCCGGCGGTGTGGCCGCGCGGCTCGAAGCGGGCGAGGCGGCGCGCCTCGGCCTCGTTGGCGTTGACCGGAAACGTCTCGTAGTTGCGGCCGGCCGGATGGGCGACATGGTAGACGCAGCCGCCGACCGAACGGCCTGACCATGTGTCAAAAATGTCGAAGACGAGCGGCGTGTTGACCGGCAGCGCCGGGTGCATGCCGGACGCCGGCTGCCACGCCTTGTAGCGCACGCCGGCCACCGCGACCTCGCGGTTCTCCGTGGCGCGCATCGGCACGGGGCGGCCGTTGCAGGCAATCACATGGCGCTCGGGGTTGAGGCCCTCGGTGCGGATCTGCAGCCGCTCGACGGAGGAATCGACGAAGCGCACCGTGCCGCCGATGGCCCCCTGCTCGCCCATGACGTGCCATGGCTCAAGCGCCTGGCGCAGTTCCAGCTTGACGCCGGCATGCTCGACCTGGCCGCAGAAAGGGAAGCGGAATTCGAGCTGCGCGTCGAACCATTCGGGGCGGAAGGCAAAGCCGTGCTGGGCGAGATCGTCCAGCACGCCGAGAAAATCCTGCCAGACATAATGCGGCAGCATGAAGCGGTCGTGCAGCGCCGTGCCCCAGCGCGTGAAGCGGCCGTCGAGCGGCGCCTTCCACAACCGCGCGATCAGTGCACGGACAAGCAGTTGCTGGGCGAGGCTCATGCGCGCATTGGGCGGCATCTCGAAGCCGCGGAATTCGACGAGGCCGAGCCGGCCGGTCGGGCCGTCGGGCGAAAACAGCTTGTCGATGCAGATTTCGGAACGGTGCGTATTGCCGGTCACGTCGGTGAGCAGGTTGCGGAACAGCCGGTCGACCAGCCAGGGCAGCGGCGGCGTGCCCTCCCCCGGATGCGGCACCTGCGCCATGGCGATCTCGAGTTCGTAGAGACTGTCATGGCGCGCCTCGTCGAAGCGCGGCGCCTGGCTGGTCGGGCCGATGAACAGGCCGGAGAACATGTAGGACAGCGACGGATGGCGCTGCCATTCGAGCACGAGGCTCTTGAGCAGGTCGGGCCGGCGCAGGAACGGGCTGTCGTTGGGCGTCGCGCCGCCGACGACGACATGGTTGCCGCCGCCGGTGCCGGTGTGGCGGCCGTCGATCATGAACTTGTCGGCGCCGAGCCGGGACTGGCGCGCCTCCTCGTAGATGATTTCCGTGGTGGCCACGCAGTCCGTCCAGGTCGAGGCCGGATGGATGTTGACCTCGATGACGCCCGGATCCGGCGCGACGCGGATGACATTGAGGCGCGGATCGTGCGGCGGGCCGTAGCCTTCGATGTGAACCGGCAGGCCGGTCTTGCGCGCCGCCTCCTCGGCGGCCGCGATCAGGTCGAGATAATCTTCCAGCGCCTCGACGGGCGGCATGAAGACGCAGAGCCGTCCGTCGCGCGGCTCCACCGACAGCGCAGTGCGCACCGCACCGCCGATCTCGCCGATCTCCTGCTCGACGCGGTCCTGCTGGCCGGTTGTGGCGGTGAAGGACGCAGCCGTCTGCGTGCGCCCCAACTCGTCGGAGGCGGCCTCCGCTGCCGGCCCCTCGCGCGGCGGCAACGGTCCGCGCGGCACGGAGGGGTCGACAGGCACGATGAAGGGAAACTGCGACGGCGGCACATAGGGCAGCGTGCCGAGCGGCAGCCGGTAGCCTACGGGAGAATCGCCGGGAACGAGGAACAGGCGGCCGCGCCTGGTCTTCCATTTTTCCGAACGCCAGCGTGGCCCGGAGGCCTGGCTGTTCCAGCGCTGCACCGGCAGGACGTAGCCGGACGGATGCGTCAGCCCGCGCTCGAAGACGCGCGACATGCGGCTGCGCTCTTCCGGATCGTCGAGCTTGGAATTGGCGGGGTCGAGATTGTCGGGAAGCTTAGCTTCCTTGAGCACCCATTCGGCCGGGTCCTCATAGGCTTCTTCGACCATGCTGGCCTCAATGCCGAGTTCGACCGCGATCGACTTGAGCAGCTTTTCCGCGTCCGGCGCGGATATCGCGGCGTTGCTCTTCTCCTTGGCGATCAGCGCAGGGTCGCGCCACACCGGCTCGCCGTCGACGCGCCAATAGAGCGAAAACGTCCAGCGCGGCAGGGATTCACCGGGATACCACTTGCCTTGGCCGTAATGCAGGAAGCCGCCCGGCGCGAACTTTTCGCGCAGGCGCCGGATCAGCACGTCGGCCTTCTCGCGCTTGGTCGGACCGACGGCAGCCGTGTTCCACTCCTCGGATTCAAAATCGTCGATCGACACGAAGGTCGGCTCGCCGCCCATGGTCAGGCGCACGTCGTCGGCCGCAAGCTGCGCGTCGACCTGTTTTCCCAGCGCATCGAGCGCCTGCCAGGATTCGTCGGAAAACGGCTTGGTGATGCGCGGATGCTCGGCGACGCGGTCGACCCGCATGGCATAGTCGAAGGTGACTTCGGCAAAGCTCGCCATGCCGGAAATCGGCGCCGCGTTGCGGAAATGCGGCGTGGCGGCAAGCGGCACGTGGCTTTCGCCGGTCAGAAGCCCGGAGGTCGGATCGAAGCCGATCCAGCCGGCGCCGGGAAGATAGACTTCGCACCAGGCGTGCAGGTCGGTGAAATCCTGCGTCGTGCCGGCCGGACCGTCGAGTGAGACAAGGTCGGGCTTGAGCTGGATGAGATAGCCGGAGACGAAGCGCGCGGCGATGCCGAGATTGCGCAGCACCTGCACGAGCAGCCAGCTCGAATCGCGACACGACCCCCTGGCCGCGCCGAGCGTCTCCTCCGGCGTGAAGACGCCGGTCTCCATGCGCACGATGTAGGAAATCTCGCGCTGGATGCGGGCGTTGAGATCGACGAGGAAGTTGACGGTGTTGCGCGGCGTGCGGTCGATGGAGGCGACGAAGGCCGACAGCAGCGGCCCGGCGGGTTCCGGCATGCGGTAGATCGACAGGTCCTCGGCGATGTCTTCCGGGTATTCGAACGGAAACACTTCCGCTGCCGGTTCGACGAAGAAGTCGAACGGATTGTAGACGGTCATGTCGGCGACGAGATCGACCTCGATCTTGAGTTCCATGACCGGCTCGGGAAACACGAAACGGGCGAGAAAATTGCCGTAGGGATCCTGCTGCAGATTGACGAAGTGCTGGCTTGGCGAGACCTTCAGCGAATGGCTGAGCACCTTGGTGCGCGAATGCGGCGCGGGCTGCAGGCGGATGACCTGCGGTCCGAGCACGACCGGACGGTCATACTTGTAGTGGGTCAGATGATAGACGGCTGCCAGAATTGCCATTGTGCGCGCAGGTACCTTCTACAGCGGAAAACAGCCGGCACCTTCCCACAACCCGGCGCGCTTCTCCAAACGTTTATTGCAGTGCGGAATGCACGCATACAGGCGCGTTGCCGGTCAGGTCTGCCCTTCGGCGCTGGCAAACACGGCGCTTGCCTCGCTGACGATGGAGACATGCGACCTTGCAGCCACTTCGGCAGCCGCCGTGTCGCCACGCAGGATCGCGTTGACGATGGAGTCATGTTCGTCCCACGACTGCCTTATGCGCCCGGCGAGGCGGAACTGCGCCCGCCGGAACGGCGCCAGCCGGCTGCGGGTGAGAGCGGCGAGTTCGTGGATGTGCTTGGAGTGTGCGCCGAGATAGAGCAGCGTGTGGAACTCGATGTTGTAGGCGGCATAATCCTCCTGCGCGCCGACCTGCACCATCTTCTGCGAGGCCTGATGCGCGCGCTCGATGGTTCGTCGCTCCTCGGCCGTCATGCGTTCCGCCGAGAACCGCGCGCAGATGCCTTCCAGCTCGGCCATGCTCTCGAACATCGAGGCGAGATGATCCTGGGTGACGACGGCGACGATCGCGCCGCGGTTGGGCCGTCGGTCGACCAGCCCCATGGCGCTGAGCTGTCCCAGCGCCTCCCGGATCGGGGTGCGCGATACGTCAAAGCGTGACGCCATGGCCACTTCGTCAAGCTTCTCGCCCGGGCGCAACTCCCCCGTGACGATGCGATCGGCGATGGCGCGGACGAGCTGGTCCACGGTGACGCCGAGCCTGACGAGTTCCTTCCGGGCGTTCACGCTCTCTCCCTGCTTCGGCCGCGGCGCGACATGGAGGATGCCGCGCTGCTTGCCCAGAGCCAATCCCCCCAATCGGCCTGCATGCATGCGGGGTAGCTATGCATTAAATTTAGTCAGAATGTCAACACGGCGCAAAAATAGGCATATGCACCGCAGGCTGCGTTTTTCGTGTGCAGTGCACAACAGGGCAACCCCATACAATCATTGAATTATATGCGTTTTTTTGGGCTGGCACGGCCATTGCATACACTTTCTCAACGAGACCTTAACGCAATGCAAACCCGCAACAGGAGCGCTCCATGTTCGAAAGTTTCTCGCTTTCCCGCCGCCAGCTTCTCAAGACAGGTGCGGCCGGCGCCGCGCTTGGCGTCGCCTCGTCCATCTTGCCGATCCGCGCAGCTTTCGCGGCAAGCGCAACGATCGGCTTCATCTATGTCGGCCCCAAGGACGACTTTGGCTACAACCAGGCGCATGCCGAGGGTGCCGCCGCGCTGAAGGGCATCGAAGGCGTCACCATCGTCGAGGAGGAGAACGTCCCCGAGACGGTGGACGTGCAGAAGACGATGGAATCGATGATCAATCTGGACGGCGCGGGCATGATCTTCCCGACCTCCTTCGGCTATTTCGACCCGCACATGCTGGCCATGTGCGAAAAATTCCCGGAGGTGCAGTTCCGCCACTGCGGCGGCATGTGGACGGAAGGCAAGCACCCCGCCAATGCCGGCTCCTATTTCGGCTATATCGGCCAGGGCCAGTATCTCAACGGCATCGCCGCCGGCCATGCGTCGAAATCGAAGAAGATCGGCTTCGTGGCGGCAAAGCCCATTCCGCAGGTTCTGCTCAACATCAATTCCTTCCTGCTCGGCGCGCGCTCGGTCGACCCGACGATCACCTGCCAGGTGATCTTCACCGGCGAATGGTCGCTGGCGGTCAAGGAGGCGGAGGCCACCAACGCGCTGATCGACCAGGGCGCCGACGTCATCACCTGCCATGTCGACAGCCCGAAAGTGGTGGTCGAGACGGCGGCCGGCCGCGGCGCCTTCGTCTGCGGCTACCATGCCAACCAATCGCCGCTGGCGCCCGAAAAATACCTGACCGGCGCCGAGTGGAACTGGGCCAGCGTCTACAAGATGTATGTCGAGAAGCTGATGGCGGGCGAGACCCTGCCGAACTTCACGCGAGGCGGCCTGGCCGACGGCTTCGTCAAAATGAGCCCGCTCGGACCGGCCGTGTCGGAGACCGCCAGGACGCAGTTCGACGCGACGCTGGCCGAGATCATGAAGGGCGGCTTTGCCGTCATCAAGGGCCCGCTCAAGGACAACAAGGGCAATGTCGTGGCCGCCGAAGGCCAGACGTTCCCGGAGACCGCGCCGGAACTGGAAAGCATGGCCTACCTCGTCGAGGGCGTCGCGGGTTCGACATCGTAACTTCACACGAGTGACAGGGTTCGACCGTGACCGCTCTACGTTGCCCCCCTCTGTCCTGCCGGACATCTCCCCCACAAGGGGGGAGATCAGCGGCTTCGGCCTGGTCACCAAACCTTCGTCGTCGAGAAGATTGCGTCAGTGATGACAGCCGATCTCCCCCCTTGTGGGGGAGATGTCCGGCAGGACAGAGGGGGGCGCGAAGAATCGCGATCTCTGTGCGAAGAACATCTGCTCGCCGACCAGCGCATCGGAGCGCCCTGCCATGACCGACATCGCCACCAGCCCAGCTGGGATGCAGGCGCCGGCAGCCTCGGCAACGCTCGAGTGGATCGCAAGGCGCGCCGAAGGTTTCGTCATTCCGCTCGCCGCCTTCATCTTCGGCATGGCGCTGTTCAGCCTGTTCCTGGCGCTGCTTGGCAAGTCGCCGGCGCAGTTCTACGAGCTGATGTGGCGCGGCGGCTTCGGCTCCTGGTTCTCGATCCAGAACACGCTGTCGCGCGCCGCACCGCTGTTGCTGACCGCGCTCTGCGTCGCGCTGCCGGCGCGGCTCGGCCTCGTCGTCATCGGCGGCGAAGGCGCGATCGTGCTGGGCGGCGTGGCGGCCGGCGCGGCCGGCGTCTGGTTTGTCGGCGCGCCCGGAGCACTCGTGATCCTGCTGATGGCGATCGCCGGCATGATCGTCGGCGGCATCTGGATCGGCGCGGTCGGCGCGCTGCGCCACTACCGCGCGGTCAACGAGACGATCTCCAGCCTGCTGATGGCCTATATCGCGATCGCGCTGATGAACCATCTGGTCGAGGGACCGCTGCGCGACCCGGCCTCGCTCAACAAGCCCTCGACGCATCCGCTGGAAGAGGCCTACCGCATCGGCTTCATCCCCGGCATGGAGGTGCACTGGGGCCTGGTGGTCGGCGTCGTCGCCTGCGTGCTGTCATGGGTGCTGATCGAGAAGACGCGCTGGGGTTTTGCCGCGCGCATCGCCGGCGGCAACGTCCGCGCGGCCCAGGTGCAGGGGCTGGCCGTCGGACCGCTGATCGTCGGCTTTACCGCGCTTGCCGGCGCCTTTGCCGGGCTCGCCGGCATGTTCGAGGTGTCGGCCGTTCAGGGCAGCGCCAACGGATCGCTTGCCGCCGGCTACGGCTATACCGGCATCCTCGTCGCGTTCCTGGCGCGCCACAATCCGCTTGCGATCATCCCCGTGGCGATCCTGCTCGGCGGCATCGACGCCTCGGGCGGGCTGATCCAGCGCCGCATGGACCTGCCGGACGCAACCGTGCTGGTGCTGCAGGGCATGCTCTTCATCGTCATCCTGTTTTCCGAAACATTTTACGGCCGCTTCAAGGCCTTCAATCCGGATTTGTGGAAGAGGAGCGCGGCGTGATGGAAAATGACATCGGCCTGTGGGGCGTGCCGCTCGCCATCCTCGGCGGCGCGATCCGCGTCTCGACGCCGTTCATCTTCGTGTCGCTGGGCGAAACGATCACCGAGCGCTCGGGCCGCATCAATCTCGGGCTGGAGGGCACGCTGGTGTTCGGCGCGATGGCAGCCTACGCGGTGGCGGTGCTGACCGGCTCGACCTGGCTGGGCGTCGCGGCGGCGGCGGCGACCGGTGCCTGTTTCGGCCTGTTCCATGGCTGGATCTGCAAGTTTCCAAAGGTCAACGACATCGCCATCGGCATCGCGCTGATGCTGTTCGGCTCGGGCCTCGCCTTCTTTTTCGGCAAGCCCTACATCCAGCCCTCGGCGCCGGACCTGCCGTCGATTCCGTTCGGCGCCTGGTCGTCGAGCCCGCAGGTGCAGGCCGCGCTCAACATCAACGTGCTGTTCCTGATCGGCGCGGCACTTGCCGTCTTCCTGTGGTGGGCGTTCCGCAACACGCGCGCCGGCCTCATCCTGCGCGTGGTGGGCGATTCGTCGGATGCCGCCCGGGCCATGGGGCTCAACCCCGACACGGTGCGCCTGATCGCCACCGGCGTCGGCGGCGCGCTGGCCGCGATCGGCGGCGCCTATCTCTCGCTCTATTACCCCGGCAGCTGGAACGAGGGCATCTCGTCGGGCCAGGGCCTGATGGCAGTGGCGCTGGTTATCTTCGCGCGCTGGAACCCGATCGGCTGCTTCGCCGCCGCACTTCTGTTCGGCGGCGCCGGCGCGCTCGGGCCGGCACTTCAGTCGGTGGGCGTCACCCAGGGCTACTACCTCTTCTACGCCGCCCCCTACATTCTCACCCTCCTCATCATGATCGCCACCTCGTCGCCCGGCCGCATGCTGGCTGGCGCGCCGGGCGAACTGTCGATCACCAAGTGACAAGACCGGAGTCCTGACCATGAATGCCAGAGCCGAGGTGACCGAGCTCTACATCGCCGCCGACCCCTACCCGTGGCCGTACAATGGCGCGCTACGGCCCGACAACACGGCGTTGATCATCATCGACATGCAGACCGACTTCTGCGGTAAAGGCGGCTATGTCGATCACATGGGCTACGATCTGTCGCTGGTCCAGGCGCCGATCGAGCCGATCAAGACCGTGCTTTCCGCCATGCGGGCAAAGGGCTACCACATCATCCACACGCGCGAGGGGCATCGCCCCGACCTGGCAGACCTGCCCGCCAACAAGCGCTGGCGCTCGCGGCGCATCGGCGCAGGCATCGGCGATGCCGGGCCCTGCGGCCGTATCCTGACGCGCGGCGAGCCGGGCTGGGACATCATCCCGGAGCTCTATCCGATCGAGGGCGAGACCATCATCGACAAGCCCGGCAAGGGCTCCTTCTGCGCCACCGATCTCGAACTCATCCTCAACCAGAAGCGCATCGAGAATATCGTCTTGACCGGCATCACCACCGATGTCTGCGTGTCGACGACCATGCGCGAGGCCAATGACCGCGGCTTCGAATGCGTGGTGCTTGAGGATTGCTGCGGCGCGACCGACCATGGCAACCACCTGGCAGCGATCAAGATGGTGACGATGCAGGGCGGCGTGTTCGGCGCGGTGTCGAATTCCAGGGCGCTGGTGGAGGCGCTGCCGTGACTTCACCTGACAGCTTGTGGCCCTACGTTGCCCCCCTCTGCCTGCCGGCATCTCCCCCACAAGGGGGGAGATCATGCGCGTCGCCAGTGCAGGCCAATCTCCCCCCTTGTGGGGGAGATGTCCGGCAGGACAGAGGGGGGCGCGAAGGGGCGCAAAACGACGAAGGGCGCATCCCATGCTGATCCCTCCCCCCCCCCCCCGCGAAAACAAGGCCGTCGGCATAGAGACCTTCGGCATGACCATGCGCTTCGGCGGCTTCACGGCGCTGGACGACGTGTCGATCAAGGTACCGGCCGGCTCGTTCCATGCGCTGCTCGGCGAGAACGGCGCCGGCAAGTCGACGCTGGTCAAGTGCATCATGGGCTTCTACCACCCGACGGCGGGCCAGATCACCGTCGACGGCAACGAGGCGAAGATCGCGAGCCCGAAGGAGGCTTCGGCGCTCGGTCTCGGCATGGTCTACCAGCATTTTACCCTCGTGCCGTCGCTGACCGGCGCGGAAAACCTGGTGATCTCGCGCCAGCACGTGCCGGCCGTCATCGACTGGCGCAAGGAGCGCGCCGACCTCGCCGCCTTCATGGAGCGCATGCCCTTCAAGCTGCCGCTCGACGCCAAGGTGAGCCAGCTTGCGGCGGGCGAGAAGCAGAAGCTCGAAATCATCAAGCAGCTCTATCTCGGCCGCAATTTTCTTGTGCTCGACGAGCCGACCTCGGTGCTGACGCCGGGCGAGGCGCAGGAGGTGCTCGGGCTGGTGCGGTCCATGACGGTGGCGGGCGAGCTGACGGTGCTGATGATCAGCCACAAGTTCCACGAGGTGACGGCCTTTGCCGACGATGTCAGCGTGCTGCGCAAGGGCAAGCTCACCGGAACCGGCAAGGTCAGCGAGCTCGATCACAAGGCGATGGCGGCGATGATGATCGGCGACCAGCCGATCGCAGCCCTCGACAGCCGCGCCGAGCGCAGGCCGGAAGCCGACATCGTGCTGTCGGTGAAGGCGCTGAAGGCGCCGGACCGCACCGGCCTCAAGACGATCAACATCGCCGATCTCGGTGTGCGCTCCGGCGAGATCGTCGGCATCGCCGGCATTTCCGGCAATGGCCAGAAGGAGTTCCTGGAAGTGCTGGCCGGGCAGCGCGCGCGCGACGATGGCGAGATTCTTGTGCGCGGCGCGCCCTATGCGGCAACCCGCACCGAAGCGCGCACGCTCAACGTCCGCTTCATTCCCGAAGAGCCGCTGCGCAATGCGTGCGCGCCGCGCATGACGGTGGCCGAAAACATCGCCTTCCGCACCTTCGACCTTGACGCAGCCGGCAAGCCGGTGAGCTGGATCAGCTCCGCCGGCATCAAGGCCTTTGCCGCCAAGCTCGTGCAGCAGTTCAAGGTCAAGACCGCTTCGCTGTCATCGCCGATCGCCTCGCTGTCGGGCGGCAATGTGCAGCGCGCGGTGCTGGCGCGCGAACTGACCGGCGATGTCGACCTGCTGATCGTGTCGAACCCCTGCTTTGGCCTCGATTTCTCGGCCGTCGCCGAAATTCGCGCCCGCATCATGAAGGCGCGCAACGGCGGCACCGCCGCTCTGCTGATGTCGGAGGACCTCGACGAACTTTTGGAACTCTCCGACCGCATCCTGGTCATGTCGGACGGCGCGCTGGTCTACGAGACGCCGATCGCCCAGGCCAGCGTCCAGACCATCGGCGAGCACATGGCAGGGCAGCACTGATGGCCGAGATTGACGCCCTGCCCTTTCCGTTCACCTTCAAGCCGGAGACGACGGCACTCATCGTCATCGACATGCAGCGCGATTTTGCCGAGGAAGGCGGATTCGGCGCGAGCCTCGGCAACGATGTCAGCCTCATCCAGGCCATCGTGCCGACCGTGAAGAGACTGATCGAGGGTTTTCGCGCGGTGGGCCTGCCGGTGATCCACACGATGGAATGCCACCGTCCGGACCTGTCCGACCTGCCGCAGGCCAAGCGCAACCGCGGCAACCCGACGATCCGCATCGGCGACGAGGGTCCGATGGGCCGCGTGCTGATCGCCGGCGAGAAGGGTACGGCGATCCTCGACGCGGTCGCGCCGGTCGACGGCGAGATCGTCATCGAAAAGCCCGGCAAGGGCGCGTTCTACGCCACGCCGCTTGGCGAGGAGCTGAAGCGGCTCGGCATCGCGCAGCTGGTGTTTGCCGGCGTCACGACCGAGGTCTGCGTTCAGACCACCATGCGCGAGGCGAACGACCGCGGCTATGAATGCCTGCTCGCCGAGGATGCGACGGAAAGCTATTTTCCGCATTTCAAGGCAGCCGCGCTCGCCATGATACGCGCCCAAGGAGCCATCGTTGGCTGGACCGCGACGACGGACCAGGTGCTGGAGGGGATTGGGCGTGGGTGAGTTTCTGATCCACATGCCAGGCCTTCGCTCGCTCACACCCCCCTCTGCCCTGCCGGGCATCTCCCCCTCAGGGGGGGAGATCACGCTCAACTCTCGGGCGTCTTCGCCCATCATTGGTACTCGCTCAGACGGTGGGGTGGAGAGACTGATCTCCCCCCTTGAGGGGGAGATGTCCGGCAGGACAGAGGGGGGTGCGGTTGGGAGAATTGGCCGGGAACGATCACCGGGTGCGTGCCGAATATGAAGACGTTGGCCGGCAACCTCTCCTTCCCCGCCCTCGCCTCCGGCGGCTGGCGCGATCTCGCCTATGTGCCGTTTCGCGACGGCATCGACGTTCACTGGCTGGTCAAGGGCTGCGCGGATACGCCCTCTGTGGCGATCCTGCGCTATGCGCCGGGCGCGTCTGTGCCGCGCCACCGCCACCCCGGACTGGAGACGATTGTCGTGCTCGACGGCACCCAGAGCGACGAGAGCGGCGACTATCCCGCCGGCAGCGTCGTCTTCAATCCGGTGGGCAGCGAGCATTCGGTCTGGACACGGGACGGCTGCGTGGTTCTCATCCAGTGGAACCTGCCGATGATCATCCTCGGGACCGACGCATGACCGACACCGCATTCGACATCGCAAGCCTGCACGCGGCCTATGCAAACGGCCTGTCGCCCGCGGAAATGGTGGCTTCCGTTTTCGCGCGCATCGCCAGGGCTGACGATCCCGGCATCTTCATCCATCTCGCCGAGCGTGCCGACCTCGTCGCGCAGGCGCATGCGCTCGGGCCCTTCGATCCCACGGCCAAGCCGCTGTGGGGCATCCCGTTCGCGGTCAAGGACAACATCGACGTATCAGGCATGCCGACGACGGCTGCATGTGCCGAATACACCTATCATCCCGAAAGGGATGCGACGGTTGTCGCCCTGCTTCGTTCCGCGGGCGCGCTGGTGGTGGGCAAGACCAATCTCGACCAGTTCGCCACCGGCCTGGTCGGCGTGCGCACCCCCTATCCCATCCCCCGCAATGCCATGGACGCCAGCCTCGTCCCCGGCGGCTCGTCGTCGGGGTCGGCGGTGGCGACCGCGCGCGGCATCGTTTCCTTCGCGCTCGGTACGGACACGGCGGGGTCCGGACGCATCCCTGCCGGCCTCAACAACATCGTCGGGCTGAAGCCGACGGTCGGCGCGCTTTCCGCTACCGGCGTCGTGCCGGCCTGCCGCACGCTCGACTGCGTGTCGATCTTCGCGACGACGGTGCAGGATGCCTGGCGCGTGTTTTCCGTGGCGGCGCGCAAGGACGATGCCGACCCCTATTCGAAATCGGTGACTGTCCATCCGCTCGCCAGTCGCGGGCCGGGATTGACCATCGGCGTACCGGCGCAAAAGGACAGAATGTTCTTTGGCGACAAGGCCATGCAGGCGGGCTTTGAATCATCTCTGGAGATGCTTCGTGCACTGGGATGCAAGCTTGTGGACGTGCCCTTCGCTGCCTTCTATGCGACTGCCGACCTGCTCTACGAAGGCGCCTGGGTGGCTGAGCGTCTGGCCGCGATCGCAGAGTTCATGGCCGACAACGAGGCGGCGCTGCATCCGGTGACCAGAAAAATCATCGGCGGCGCGCGCACACTTTCGGCGGTCGACGCGTTCAAGGGGTTCTATGCACTGCAGGCGGCGCGCGCCAAGCTCGCCCCGGTCATCGCATCGGTCGATCTGTTCTGCGTGCCGACTGCCCCGGCGCACTACACGGTGAACGCGGTGCTGGCCGATCCCATCGCCACCAATTCGCGGCTCGGCACCTATACCAACTTCGTCAACCTGCTCGACATGTGCGGCATCGCCGTGCCAACGGGCAAACGCACGGACGGCCTGCCGATGAGCGTCACGCTCCTGGCCCCGGCGGGACGCGACGACCTTTCGGCAGGGCTTGCGCGCGACATCCACGCCGCGTCCGGTCTGACGCTCGGCGCCACGGGCTGGGCGCTGCCGCGGCGGGGTGAAGACGGACCGGTGCAGGCCGGCTCGGAAATCAAAGACATCGAAATCGTCGTGGTCGGCGCACATCTGACCGGCATGCCCCTCAACGGCCAGTTGACGGGGCTGGGCGGACGCTTCGCCCGCAAGACGAAGACGGCGGCCGCCTATCGCTTCTATGCGCTGGCCGGGCAGAGCGTGCCTAAGCCCGGGCTGGTCCGGGTCGCCAATGGTACGGGCGAAAAGATCGAGGTCGAGGTGTGGCGCCTGCCACCGGCGGGCTTCGGCGCCTTCGTGGCGCTCATCCCGCCGCCGCTCGGCATCGGCACGGTGCTGCTCGACGACGGCACGTCCGCCAAGGGCTTCCTGGTCGAGCCGATCGGCCTCGAAGGCGCGACCGACATCTCGCATCTCGGCGGCTGGCGCGCCTATCTGGCGACGCTGGCACCTGCCTGAGCAGGCCGGCTCAGCGAAAGTCCGACGCCGTCAGCGCGTAGATGGTCTTGCGTCCGTTGGCGTAGGCCTCGCGCGCCACGTCCATGATCGCGACGCGCTTGTCGTCGAAGGCGGCGAGATAGTCGGCCTCGGCCGTCGCCGGCGCCGACTTGGCCTTGGCGATGGCGCCGACCTCGATGGTGAAGGGAACCTCGAACATGCCGTCATGGCCGACGAAGCGGATGCGCTGGCCAGCCGCATCATAGCTGCGGCTGCGATTGGGAAAATTAAGAGCCATTGCGGTCAAGCCTGCTGAACGGGGTTGAAAATGTCTGCTCGAGCACGGCAACCCGCAGGCGCGTCGGCCTGACGACCACGATCGCCATTCGGCTCTCCGGCCTGGTTGCGTCCTTGCCGGACTGGCGTCGGGCCGACGCCGCCTTGCCGAGAAAGAGCCGGCGGATGGCGGCCTGGTTGACCTTGCGCCTGGGCCGGGCTGCGGGCGCGACACCTTCGTCCTGCGAGATGGACAGGGCGGGTCTCTCCTCGTCCTTCGAGGGAGTGCCGAGTTTGGATGTCATGCTGGTGCCTTTCCGGCCGCTCGCGAAGGATCTCGTCATAAGACGCCTGCACAGGACGTGCTGCCGCGCGATCTGTCGTCGTTTCCATGCGATGCCGCAGTGCGGCGGCGACATGGGGAGCATTCCGGCGCAAGATGAAGCCGTCATGCCCAGGCAATCTCATAGCACGCTTCAGCCTGCCACGGTCCGGTTATTTGCGGCGCGGCAATCGCAAGACGAGAGTTATTTCTTCGCGGCAAGATTTCGGCCGCCAGATGCAGAATTCCAAGGCGCTTAGCCGGCCAATGGGCTACAGTATGGGAAGGCGCTGCATGGAGCTGTTTCACGCAGGCCGTCACTCACGTCACATCAGAACGACCGCGCCGTATCCGGCGCGGGGCCGGCGGCCGAACCGCCGAGAGAAGGAACTGCAGCCATGACTGCGCATCGCTTTGCCGTCGGGGACCAGGTCAGGATAAAGGGCGGCTTCGGCGCCCAGCCGTCGGATGCCGACATGTTTCGCGTCACGGCCACCATGCCACCGGCGGGGCTCTCGCTGCAGTATCGCATCCGCAACGAGGAAGAGCGCCACGAGCGGGTCGCCAAGGAAGAGAATCTGGAAGCGGTGATCATCGCGGACGCTGTCGCCGCGGCGCTCTGATCTCGAGTCCGGGGCCGCTGGCTGCTTGTTCCCGTCAGCCGACGGAAAGGCCGACGGCGGCACGTGCCATCAGGCACTCCGGGTCGCCGGGCATGCAGTCGCGGCAGACCTGCGGGCGCACGGCATAGATGCCGCAGGCGGTGAATTTTCCGACCTCGCCTGCCAGCGCCGCACAGCGCACCCCTTCGCAGCGCATGCCAGATTCGTCGCGTGCGACGAATTCCGCCGGGATCAGCGCAAGCGTCGCGTCATCCTCGGTCGAGAAACGAGGCCAGTCCGCCGAATAGGCGCAGCAGGCGCCGCAGGTCTGGCAATCATAAGGTGCGGTGGCGCTCATGGCGGACCGACTTGGCGCAACGGCTGCCGCAAGGCAAGCCGCGCAGGACGGCCTACTTGGATTTTGGCTTGCGGCCGGCCGGCTTTGAGTCGGATTCGAACAGGTCGACGGCGTCGTCACCGGTCTTTTCGACAGGAACCTTCGCCGCGGCGACGTCCTTGACGGACTTGGCGGGCTCGCCCTTTGCGGGATCCTTGGCAGCGAATTTGATGGCCATGGTTCAGTCCTTCGGGCGCGATGCCCTGTTAGTCGCGCGGATTGCGCAGACGGCCGATCAGCGCCGAGACGGCGTCGATGTTCAATTCCTCGGGCGACCAGGCCGATACGTCCTCGATATGGCGCGGCGCGAGTTCGCGATGCGTGCTGCCGCTGTAGGCGGCGTCCGGATGGATCGAGCGCCGCTGCGTTTTCGGGTTCTCGACGGCGTATTCGATCAGGTAGTTCGGGCATTCCGCGCGGCCCTTCAGGCCGATGCGCACCTGGGCGTCGCCATGCGCGCGCCGGCAGCGCTCGAGCTTTTCGAGGATGCGGCGGACATATTCGACCGGCTTGTCGAGCCCGCCGACGACGTCGGAGAGCGTCGCATCGGCGGCGAAGGTGGTGGTTACGGAGCGTTTAGCCATTAGCGTTTGCCCGGGCGTTTTGTCGCCGGCTTGGCAGCCGCGAGCGCCCTCTCTTCGGCTTCCTTCTCGAGGCGGAGCTCGCGCAGGCGGGCCGTCTTTGCGTCGCGCGCGTCGCTTACCGCGTCATGCTCGGAAATGATCCGGCTGCGGGTGAGAAACTGCGTCTGCGTCTTGCTGAACGACGTCTCAGCCTGATCGCGGGAACGTTTGGAACTTTCCGACATCTGCGGCCTCCCGCGGTTTGCATCGGTCAAACAGGACCGGAAAAGGAAAAGGTCAGGCAATTGCCTGACCTTCGTGGCATTCGTCCCTGCAACAGCGCCAGTACATCCGTGGTCGCCGGCGGGAGTCAATGCCTGATTATGCAGCCTTGAGCTGATCGGCGGACATCTTGCCCGACTTGTTGTCGCGGACCATCTCGTATTCGAGCTTCTGGCCTTCGACGATGTCGCGCATGCCAGCGCGCTCGACAGCGGAGATATGGACGAACACGTCCGCGCCGCCATTGTCAGGCTGAATGAAGCCGAAGCCCTTGGTGGCGTTGAACCATTTAACTGTGCCGGTGTTCATGACGAACCCTTTCTGTAGCAGTAGTGAAGACCTCCGAGCGATCGCCCGGCGGGGTTTATCTCGATTTTTTTTGAAGGGAATTCGTCGGGAGCGCTCGGAAGCGCGGAAACAAAAGTCAGTCAAACAAACTCGATGGGACTTATGTAGGCGCATGCGCGGCAATTGTCAACTTTTGGTTTTGGCAGGTGGTGGATGCGACGGAAAGTTGTCCCTTCAGCGCGGGGAACGGGGTCCGCGCGCAATCGTTATTGTGCAGGTGCAGCAAATCATGCGACCGTCATTTGCGTCCGTTCCCGACAGACGAACGCCGCTTGCGCCAGGAGACGTCGATGCTGATCCGCTACGGCTATGAAATCACCATGAACTGCCCGCAGCCGACGGCGATGGTCTGCCTCCTGTCGGTACATGACGACCGCGCGCCAGACATACGGGTACCCGAGACGGTGCTGACGACGCCCGAAGTCCCGACCCATGTCTACCGCGACATGTTCGGCAACAAGTGCCTGCGCCTGGTGGCGCCAATGGGCGACCTGACGATCTGGGGCGATGCCACGATCGAGGACGACGGGGAGCTCGACGAAGTCGCGCCGGATGCGCCGGAGCGGCCTGTGGCCGAACTCCCCGACGAGTGCCTGGTCTACCTCATGGGCAGCCGCTACTGCGAGACCGACAAGCTCAGCCAGGTGGCGTGGGACATGTTCGGCAACATTGCGCCGGGCTGGGGCCGGGTGCAGGCGGTCTGCGACTTCGTCAACGGCCATATCAAGTTCGACTACCAGCAGGCGCGCTCCACGCGCACGGCCTTCGAGGCCTATCAAGAGCGCGTCGGCGTCTGCCGCGATTTCGCGCATCTCGGCCTGACGCTGCTGCGCTGCCTCAACATCCCGACGCGCTACGTCAACGGCCATCTCGGCGACATCGGCGTCCCGGTGGTCGACCCGATGGATTTCTCCGCCTGGATCGAAGTCTGGCTCGGCGACCGCTGGTATACGTTCGACCCGCGCAACAACAAGCGTCGGATCGGTCGCATCGTCGTGGCGCGCGGTCGCGACGCGGCCGACATCCCGCTGGTCAACTCGTTTGGCCCGCATTGGCTGAAAGGGTTTCGCGTCTGGACTTACGAGGTGGACGAGATTCATCCGCGCTGACGCCTGCAGATCATGCTGGGGCATCTTATCCGCTGGGACGCTGCTACTATGTGCGGGAAGCGTCCCCTGCACGAAAATGGTGAAGTGCCGACCTGACCAATGCGGGCACGGTGGCCGCGATGTCGAGCGTCAGGACGCCCCGCTCGCCCGACGGGTCTTCCAGCGTGGCAAGCTGGCTGTCGAGCAGCGCTGGCGGGAAGAAGTGTCCCTTCCGCTCGGCAAGGCGCTCATGCAGCAACGCGCGTGCCCCTTTCAGGAAGACGAAGGCGAGGCTGCCGCCCGCCCTTTCCCGCAAGCGGTCGCGATAGATCCTCTTCAGCGCCGAGCACGAGATGACCAGCGCCACGCCATCCGCATGCGCCCTGGCCAGTTCCGCGCCGATGCGGTCGAGCCATGGCCAGCGGTCGGCGTCGTCGAGCGGGATGCCCGACGCCATCTTGCGCACGTTTTCGGGCGGATGCAGCACGTCGCCCTCGAGGAAGGGTGCGCCAAGGCCCGCGGCAAGCCCCTCGCCGACGCTGGTCTTGCCGCAGCCCGACACGTCCATCACCACGATGAGGGGCGGATCAGAGGCTGGTTGTGATGCCGCCGTCGACATAGAGCGTGTGTCCGTTGACGAAGGAGGAAGCCCGGCCGGCGAGAAACACGGCGGCGCCGACAAGCTCTTCCACCTCGCCCCAGCGGGCTGTGGGCGTGCGCGCGACCAGCCATGTGGTGAAGTCCGGATTTTCGACCAGCGCCGTGTTCAAAATCGTCTTGAAATAGCCCGGCGCGATGGCATTGACCTGCAGCCCGTGTCTCGCCCAGTCGGCGCACATGCCGCGCGTGAGATTGCGCACCGCACCCTTGGTGGCCGTGTAGGGCGCGATGCTCGGGCGCGCCAGTTCGCTCGTCGCCGACGCGATGTTGATGATCTTGCCGCGCTTGCGGGCGATCATGTGGCGCGCCACCGCCTGGCTGACGAAGAAGACGCTCGAGATGTTGGTGCGCAGAAGATCGTCCCACTTGTCGGCCGGAAAATCCTCGAGCGGCGCCCGGAACTGCATGCCTGCATTGTTGACGAGGATGTCGATTGGCCCGACCGTGTCCTCGATCAGGTCAACGCCCTTCGCCACGGCCGGCTGATCGGTGACATCGAAGACAGCGGCGCGCGCGACGATCCCTTCTTCGGCAAGTGCGGCGACGGCCTTGTCGATCTTGGCGGCGTCGCGGCCGTTCAGCACGATCTCCGCACCATGCTGCGCAAGTCCCCTGGCCAGCGCAAAACCGATCCCCTGGCCGGAGCCGGTAACGAGCGCGCGGCTGCCGGTCAGATCGAAAAGCGAACTCTGCACACGTGCCTCCCCTTTGGCCGATTGTCTTCGGCGTTGCGGAAGCGACCATCCCCTTTGGGCTCTTGGAAATCAATCCTCGGCCTGTATCATCAGAACCGGGGGACTTGCCGGAGGGAGCACACCGCGCCTAAACCGGCAGGCCGCAATCGCATCAGGGGAGGACCAGACATGACATTCGGAGGCATCGAAGGCACGGGATTCGAGGTACTCGACCCGCGTTTCAAGAAGACATTCGTGGGCACCGCCCATGTCGAGCGGCTGTGGACGGGCGGGCGCTGGCTGGAAGGACCGGCCTGGTTTGCCGCCGGCCGCTACCTCGTCTGCTCGGATATCCCCAACAACCGCATGCTGCGCTTCGACGAGACGGACGGCTCGATGTCGGTCTTCCGGCATGATTCGATGAATTCCAACGGCAACACCGTCGACCTTCAGGGCCGGCTGGTGACCTGCGAGCATCGCGGACGCCGCGTCTCGCGCACCGAGTTCGACGGCACGGTCACCACGATCGTCGACCGCTACGAGGGCAAGCGCTTCAACTCGCCCAATGATGCGGTCGTCGCCTCCGACGGCGCGATCTGGTTCACCGATCCGAGCTACGGCATCATCAGCGACTATGAGGGCGACTATGCCGAATCGGAGATCGGCGCCTGCCACGTCTACCGCGTCGATTCGAGCGGCAAGATCGCCATCGTGGCCGACGACTTCGTCAAGCCGAACGGCATCGCGTTTTCGCCCGACGAGAAGATCCTCTACATCGCCGACACCGGCGCCTCGCATGACGAGGACGGGCCGCGCCACATCCGCAAGTTCACCGTCGGCAAGAACGGCAAGCTGTCGGGCGGCAAGGTGTTCGCCGAGTGCAATGCCGGCCTGTTCGATGGCTTCCGCGTCGACACGACCGGCCGCATCTGGACCAGCGCCGGCGACGGCATCCACTGCTACGATCCCGACGGCACGCTGATCGGCAAGATCCGCATTCCCGAGATTGTCGCCAACTGCACCTTTGGCGGCGCCAAGCGCAACCGGCTGTTCATCTGCGGAACGACGTCGCTCTATTCGGTGATCCTGACGGCGAATGGCTCGAAGCTCTGCTGAAAGCGGGACGAGGCGCACCGCACGGCCGTGGCACGCAAACGCCAGCGGCTGAGCCGGAAACCATGATGCCGGGCAGTTCCCGCCTGCCCGGCCGCCGGCAAAAGTGAGGCAACTGCCTTGGCGTTTTGCGGCGCCGACGGGCGCGACATGAGCAGCAGCCAATCGTTCGGCCGATGCCTTACCTTTCCGGCGCAGGACGTCGCCGTCAGCCCGCCGGAGCCTGCACCGGCGACTGCATGGAATGGTTGCGGATCGCCTGGAAGATCGCGCCGGGCCGGGCGGAGCGCTCCACGACGGAAAGCGCGTTGCTGAACAGGCTGCCTCCGGTCGCGTCGTAGCGGATGCACCCGACCAGACCCTCGTCGCAGACGGTGAGGTCCTGCCTCTCATTGTATTCGTAGATCCGCCGCTTGTAGATGTTGGCGAAATAAACCGTGCGCGGCGTTGCGTAGCTGCGAAACAGGCTGCGCCCGATGAAGCCCTTCGCCTGCGCGCCGAGGCCGAGATAGTCGAGCACCGACAGCGGCAGGTCGGCCTGCTGGTAGGCGGCGTCGACCCTGCCGCTGGCCTTTTCGGGCGACAGCGCGACCATCAGGCCCCAGTTCTCGGTGATGCCGTTGAGCAGGTCGTCCTTGCGGTAGACGGGCTCGGTGACAACGGCGGCCTCGTCCGACGTGACCAGGACCAGCGTGTCGTCCAGAACGCCGCGCGCCTTCAGGGCCGCCAGATAGTCGCCGATCGCATGGTCGGCAAAGGCCCAGGCGCGTGGCTTCGGCTCCTGCCCCGGCGCAGCCGCAAAGCTCTCGGGAACGTTGAACGGATGATGCGTGCTCGACGTGAACAGGCTAAGGAAATAGGGCTTGCCTTGCTTTGCAAGCGTGTCGATTTCCTTGAGGCTCTCCCGGTAGAGGGTCGCGTCGTCCAGCCCCCACTGGGCGCGCGGCAGGTCGGGCGGAAAACCCTCCTCGCCATAGGCACGATCGAAACCGACATTGCGCATGAAGGCACCCATCTGCATGTATCGGCTGTCGGCCGACTTCATGAACAGCGTGTTGTAGCCGTTGGACCTGAGAACCGCAGGCAGGCAGTCGCGCGGACCGCCGCCAGCAATGTCCGCCATTTCGGGAAAGCTCGCCTCGAGATGCGGATAGGTGCCACACAGCGCGGCGAAGATGCCCCGGTTCGACTGCTTCTGGTGGGTCACGAAGGTCGAGAAGGCGAGATTGTCGCGTGCGACCGCGTCGAGCGCAGGCAGTTCCAGCACGGACGTGTTGCCATGCGCGGCGGCAAGCGACGGGAGATGGCCGCCTGACAGGCTCTCGACGAAGATGAGGATGACATTGCGCCTGGCTGCGGCGCTGAGGATCGGCACGCCGGCCAGGTCTGGTTCGAGCAGGATGCCGAGGTCGATCGCGCCGCTCGCTGTGGCGCTGGACGAAACCTCCGGCGCGAGCACCCGCACGATCACGTCTCCCACGTTCGACGAGACGAGATTTCTCTGGCGCCAGGCGGCCGCTTCGGGTGCGTCCGGCAGGAACTCGACCCCAAAGCCAAGGACCGCCGCGGCTGCCAGGAGGCGCGTCCAGGCGACCTTGCGGCTGCCGGCGGCAAACCAGCCAATGGCGGCCACCATGACCACGGCCGCAACAGCGAAGTGCCAGGGATGCGACAGATGGCTACCCGAGCCAGCGAGAAAGGTACCGTCGAGCATGTTGCCGACATGGATCAGGAAATAGGGCGAGGCGTATTCGCGCAGGAATTCGTAATAGCCGGCATTGCTACCGGTCCAGAGCGCCGCAAGCGCCACGAACAGGATCAGGCTCGTCCGCCATGCGAGCGCCAGCAGCAGGCTGACCGAAAGGCCGATGCCCAGATCACTAACCACGCCGGCGAGGTCGACCGGGCGTGGCGCCAGGTCCTGCTCGATCATGTGCATCAGCCTGACTGACAGCGGCAAGCACGAGGCAAGGACGAGCGCCGCGACGCAGGCCCGGTTGCGCGATGTCCACAAGGCTGCATCGCGCGGTGCGCGCAGGACGCGGCGCGCCAGCGACGGCGCTGATGTGGCAGGCACGTGCAAATGGACTTCCCCGATAGTGCGCCGACTATCCGATATTGCGCTGGGGTGGACAAGTGCGATCGGCCAATCCGCCCTGGACAGGGAAGGCACACCTTGACGGGTAAGCGCGATGCTCTGTAGGCACAGCGGCAGTCTCCATGGGGTGCCATCGCAATCGTGTTGCCCGATCAGCACCCACCCTGCCCGGCAAGACCGTGACCGCGCCCCGTCGCGTCGCGCTGGTGAGCGACTGGTGCCTGCCGCGCAAGGGCGGGATCGAGACGCATATCTTAGCGCTGGCCACGCGTCTTCGGCAGCGCGGCGTCGATGCGACCATCATCACCAGCTTTCCCGGCCCCGACATGATCGACGGCGTGCCCATCGACCGCATCGACTGCCTGCGCCTGCCGATCGCTCCGATTGCGCTGTCGCCGGGGCTGGTGGGCATGGTGCGGCGGCGGCTGGAAGCCGGGCGCTACCACCTGGTGCATGTCCATTGCAGCATCGTCGCCCCGCTCTGTTTTGCCGCCATGCCCGCTGCCCGCAGCCTCGGGCTGCCGGTTCTGGTGACCTTCCACTCCGTGATGTCGACGATGCCGCACTTCCTGGCGCTTTCCGACCGACTGCTTGGCTGGACACACCGTTCCGTGACGCTCACCGCAGTCAGCGGCCTCGTCGCGCGGCAGGCCGCGAGCCGTCTGCACGGCACCGCGGTCGGCACGCTACCGAATGGTTTCGACGAAGCCTTCTGGCGCAGGACGACCCCTGCCCCGCCACGCATACCGGGCAGGATTCGCGTCGTCTCGGCGCTGCGTCTCGAGAGGCGCAAGCGGCCGCTGGCGCTGGTGGAGGTTTTTGCCGAGGCCGTGCGGCGGACGAAGGACAGTGGCGTGGACCTGTCTCTGACCATCGCCGGCGACGGCTCGCTGCGGCCGGCCGTCGAGCGCCGGATCGCAAGCCTCGGTCTGGCCGGCACGGTCGACCTCGTCGGCTGGCAGGGACCGGAGGCACTGCGCAAACTTTACACAATTGGCTCGCTCTTCGTGATGCCGTCGCGCAAGGAGGCGTTCTGCATCGCGGCACTCGAAGCGCGGGCCGCCGGCCTGCCGGTCGTCGCCAATGCGGGGACCGGCATCGCCGACTTCATCCACCACGACGAAACCGGCCTGCTGGCGCAAAGCGATGCGGACATGGCGCAAGCCATCGCCACGCTTGCACAGGAACCCGCCCGGCTGAAGCGCCTGGCCGAGTCTGATGGCCGCCTGTCGCGCTATGACTGGGACAGGCTCGCCGACGAGCATGTCGCGCTCTACCGGCAATGCCTTGCAGGCAAGACGGCCGGCGGCTAGCCCGCGAATTCCTCGACCCGGCGGAAGCGCGCGCCATTGTCGCGCAGGCGGCGGATGACGGCGCGCAGATCGGCAAGGGCGGGTTCGCCGGTGCGATAGCGGCAATCGAACGGGATTGTGCTGCGCGTCAGGTCGATGAACTCCCAGGGGTGCACGAACAGCACCACCGGCCGCTTCAGCGCCCATAGCAGGGGGTTGCGGATCAGCGCCGGCAGCCGCGTCAGGCTCGTCGGAATCGAGGCGGAGAGGCGGCGAATTCCGGAAACGGAAACGTTGGCGGCCTCCTTGCGCTTGTAGCGCGCCCGCGACGCATCATGCGTGATCGCATCCTCCGCCAGGAGCGGCACGAAGCGCTCGGGAAAGCGCAGATAGGGCGCGCGAAACGACGTCACCGGAGCGAAACCGCGCAGGATGCGGTTGGTGCGCCGGATTTCCTCGCGGGCGCGGTTCTCGTCGAACGTGTCGAAGGCTTCATGGCTGAAGCCGTGACAGCCCAGTTCGAGCTTTTGCGCGACGATCGCCTCGACGGTGCCCGGATAGCGCTCGGCGGTGTCGCCGGTGACGAAGAAGGTGCCGGGCACGCTCTCGCTGGCAAAGAGATCGAGGAGCCGCGGCATGCCCTGCTCGATGCCATGCCAGGTCCAGAGATAGGGCGGGCAATCCGGTTCGACATCGGCGGTGAGATAGACGTCGAAGCCGTCCGCCATGTCAGGACAGCAGCGGCATGACGATGTAGCGGGCGGCAAGGCCGGCATAGATAGCCGCAAGCACATCGTCGAGGATGACGTAGAACCCGCCTTCCGGGCGCCGGTCGGCGAGATAGACGGGCCAAGGCTTCAGCACGTCGAAAACCCGGAACAGGAGGAACGCCGCGATCCAGATCAGCGCGCCTGGCGCGACGAATTCGAGCACCAGGCTCATGCCGATCGTCTCGTCGATGACGATAGAATTGTGGTCGTGCGCCTTCAGGTCGTCGCCGGTGCGCTGGCTCGCCCATGAGCCGAGCACGACCAGCGCGACGTAGATGAGGACGCGATAGAGCGGCGGAACCGGCTGCAGCGCGGAAAACAGGCCGAAGCCGGCCAGAGTGCCGAGCGTGCCGGGCCAGAAGCGCGACAGGCCGAGGCCGAACACCATGGCCACCATCTGGTGCGGCGCGGCCACCATTCCCGCAAACCGGGGCCGGATGACCGTCGCACCGAGGGCTTCCGGTTTTGCCATGTCAGGCACCGGCCTTGCGGGCTGCGTCGGCCTCGCCTGCCCGGATCAGCAGGTAGCTGCGCACGATGCGCTGCAGCGCGGTGAAATGCGTCATGATCGCCAGCGCCCACAAGGTCCCCGGCAGCATCCAGGGCAGGCTGTTGTCGCCGATCAGGGCCACGCACAGCATGAAGAGCCGCGTCGGCTTTTCCAGCAGGTCCGGCCATCCCTTGTTGTCGATGCTGACCTCCAGCGCGGTGCGCGCCTTGTTGTAGCTGGTCAGCATCGATCCGGTCATGACCAGGAACGTCGCCAGCCACATGTCGGTGACGATGCCGATGACGAGATAGGTGACGACCTCCTGGTAGCGGTCGACGACGGCGTCGAGATAGCCACCGAAACGCGTCGACTTGCCCTGCGCGCGGGCGACCACGCCATCCAGCGTGTCGAACAGATAGGCGACGATCAGGCTGGAGCCGAAGATGAAGGTGTTCTGGTGATAGAGGAAGAGCGCGCAGACGAAAGCGACCAGAACCAGCCCGACCAGCGTGATCTGGTTTGGCGTGATGGCAAGCGAGGCCACCCAGTTGGCGAAGCGCACGGCAACCGACTTGGCCGCCGCCTGGATTTTTGACCCGCCAGGCTTGCGGCCAGCCACGGGCTTGGCCTGCGGCTTGGGAAAAGCGGAGACATAGACCAGGTTCAGGACATAGAGGGCGAGAAGCGCGCCGATATAGATGGCCAGAAAGCGCGCCGTCACGGCATCCGCCATGATCAGCGCCTGAAACCTGTCGAGCATCTCTCATCCCTGCGCGCCGCCGGCCGCGTACGCCGTTCAATCGTCGAATCGGGTGTCGCGGACGTCACCGACGCCGGCCCCTCTTCTTTCCACGCTTCTAAGCGCATAGTTAATTATCACGCAAGCGTGAACATGAGGCATCACGTTGCGCGGCCAGGCTATTGATGCGAGAGGCGATCGCCGAACGCAGTCGATGCGCTGGGTAGGATAGGACCAATTTTGATCCCGCTGCTGATCACCCAGACCTGGAAAAGTGCCGACCTGCCGCCATCCGCGCGCGCCTTCGCGGAAGGCTGGCGCCGGCACAATCCGGATATGGCCTATCGCCTGTTCGACGACGACGCCTGCGCCGCGCTGATGCGGGACGCCTTTCCGGAGCATCTCGACCGGTATCTCCAGCTTCCCTATCCGGTGATGCGCGCCGACGTCTTCCGCTATGCCGTCATCCATCGCGACGGGGGGCTCTACGCCGACATCGACATGGAATGCACCCGCCCGGTGGGCGACCTGTTGTCGGGCGCGGCCGGAACGCTGCTGGCGACGGAAGCGCGGCTGACGGAGCGGCGCCAGGCCGAACTTGGCTACCCCCGCCCATACCAGATCGCAAACTGCATCTTTGCCGGGCGCGCCGGCGCGCCCTTCTTCAAGGCAGCCGTCGATCGCGCCATGGCGCTTTGCGCGGCGCGCGCCACGATCGATCGCGGCGACATCGAGGACCTGACCGGCCCGCGCATGCTGACGCGGCTGTTTTACGAGGCTTCGTGGCCCGACATCACCGTCCTGCGCCAGATAGCGCTGATGGCGCCGCTGCACTACCCCGACGTCTGGCCGCTCAATGCCAACATCCATGCCCGCCATCATTGCTTCGGCGGCTGGAAGGCGGCGACCACGAAGCCGCTGTCGCGACTCTGGATCGAGCGCGACAAATGGCCGAACCCCTTCCCGGCAAGCCTCGTCGACGAAAGCCTGTCCGGCGCAGACGGGTCGGCGCGGGGCGTGTTGCGATGACGGGAAAACCGGGCCAGAATCGCCTGAGGCGCGAACTCCGACGCGGCCTGTCGCGGTTCAGGAACATGCGGCCGGTTGGCCTGGCACGGACGCTGTGGCGCGCGGGGCGCTTTGTCTTCGCAGCACCGGCACGGCACGACGTTCCGACGCGCGCCGAACGCGTCGTCGTCAGCCTCACCACGATCCCGGCGCGTGCCGGGAGCCTGTCGCCCGTGCTGCGCAGCCTGATCGACCAGTCCGAACCGGCGGATCGCATCCTGCTGGCCCTGCCCCAGGTCAGCGGCAAGGGAGAACCCTATCCCGACCCGGAAAAGCTCGATCTTCCGGATGGCGTCGAGATCCTGCGCTGCCAGGATCAGGGGCCCGCGACGAAATTCCTGCCAGCGCTCGACGCGGAACCCGATGCCGCGCTGATCGTGGTCGACGACGACGTGATCTACCCCAGGGGCTTCATTGCGACTCTGTTGCGCGAGCACCGGCTGCGGCCCGGTGCAGCGCTCGGGTTTCGCGGCGTCCGCCTGGAACGCGGCGTGCCGTTCGCCGCGCTCGACCACGTGCTGACAACCGGGATCGCCGAGACGGTGCCGGTGGACGTGCTGTTCGGCACATGGGGATATCTGCTGCCGCCGCGGGTTCTGGGCCGCGCCGTGCATAACTTTTCTGGGGCGCCTGCCGCCGTGCGGTTCGTCGACGATGTCTGGGTCAGCGGGCACCTGGCCCGTACCGGCGTCCCGCGCTTCGTGGTGCGCTCGGCCGAACTGCCGATCGAGACCTGGGCATCTTTCCGGCAGGCGCTGACCCAAGGCGTCAACCGCTCCGGCGAGAACGACGAAACCGCCTTGAAGCATTTCGCGAAAGACTGGTAGAGCGTGTCGACGCGTGGGGCCTATGCCCGGAGACGATCGCCGTGATTGCGCTGATGTACCATTCCTTCGGCCAGGAGCCGCCGACCGACCTTCGGGGCGTCCGCCAGGCGTTCCTGTGGCTCGCGGCACTGCTTTTCGTCGCCTTCTCGGTGGCGATGCTCGTGGTGATCAACTTATTCTCGCTGTTCTTCGGCGTCACCCTGAATTTCCTCGGCCGCAACGGCGTAAAATTCCACTTCCTCCATCTCTTTCGCCGCATCCCCCTGGTCGGCGTCACGCTGCCCGTCCTGTTCGGCTATGCGATCTGGCACAATGCGCAGATGACCGGGCCGATGACGCTCGCTCTTCCGTCCCTCATGACCATGGTTTTCGCCATCGTGCTGATGGCCGCGATCGTCTGGGTCAACATACTCCTGTCGCGCGCCGACAGGGGCTGATCCGGTCAGGCCGGTTCGACCGCCGCATCGACGATACAGGCGATCTGTCCCGACTGGGTGGCGATGCTGACCCGCGCCAGCCTCGCGCCGCCCGGCGAAAGGCCGCGCTCATTGATATCGAGGGACACGCTCTCGCCGACAAACACCGGCGCGACGAAGCGCGTTCGGGTTTCGGCCAGCCGCCCGCCTGCACAATGACGGCCAAGCGCCACTTCGGCCAGGCCGACCAGCAGCATGCCGTGCACGACGCGTTCCGGCAGCCCGGCGGAGGCGGCCAGGGCGGCATCGACATGGATCGGGTTACGGTCGCCCGACAGCGCTGCATAGCGCAGCACATGCGCGGCCGTGATCGGCAGCGACCGATCCAGACTGCCTGATGGCGCCCCCCCCGGAGACCGGGATTGTCCGGTCCTCGCCATGCCGGCAAGGTCGCCGAAACGCAGCCGCGTCTCCAATATGCAGACCGTGACGCCGCTTTCATCGCGCAGCCTCAGCGAAAGCGTGGCGGCCTCGTCGGAATTCGTGACCATCGATCCGGTGGCGATCAGTTGCGTGCCCGCGACGATCGGCACCGGCGTCCGGATCGTCTGCGCCTCGTGGATCACCGCCCGGCCCTGCCCCGCCAGGCTGAAATCCATTCTTTCGCGCGACGCGGCATCGGCCAAAAGCCGCATGGCGGCGATGTGCGGCACACCGGCATGCGCGTCGCGCTGCCCGAGAATTTCACGCAGCAGCGATGCCAGGCCGTCGGCGTCGGACTGGCTGAGGTCAACGCGCGTCGGCCCGAGCTCGACGGACCGGCTCATGATCAAGAAAAGCGCCTGGCCACCAGCGAGGCGTTGACGCCTCCGAAGGCGAAGGAGTTCGACATGCAGGCGTCGCCGGCAAAGGCCCGCGCGACATTGGCGACCGGGTCGATGCCGAGGCTGGGGTCGACGGCTGTGAAATTGATGGTCGGCGGCGCGACCTGTTCCACTAGCGCCTTGACGGTGATGAGGAATTCCAGAGCGCCGGCCGCGCCCAGCGCATGGCCGTGGATCGGCTTGGTGGACGACACCAGCGTGGTATCGAGCCGCTGGCCGAACACGCTGCGCAGCGCCTGGGTCTCCGAGGCTTCGTTGGCAACTGTGCCGGTGCCGTGCGCATTGACATAGGCGACGTCTGCCGGCGTCAGGCCGGCATCGGCGATTGCCGCCGTCATGGCGGCCGCGGCGCCCGCCGGGTCGGGGCGCAAAAGGTCTCCGGCATCGCCCGTGGTGCCATAACCGGCAATCTCGGCAATGATCGTTGCGCCGCGCTCCTGTGCGGACTCCAGCGATTCCAGCACGAATATGCCGGCGCCCTCGCCGATCACCATGCCGTCGCGTCCTTCCGAGAAGGGACGGCACAGGCCGGCGGTCATCACCCGCAACACTTCCCAGGCGCGAAACACGCTCGGCGCCAGAAGCGCCTCGCTGCCGCCGGCGATGCAGCGCGTCAGCAGGCCGTGCCGGATCATCAGGGCGGCCATGCCGATCGACTGTGTCGCCGACGAACAGGCCGTGGAGATGCACATGGTCATGCCGCGCGCGCCGAACTCCATGCCCACCCAGGACGCTGGCGCGTTCGTCATGATCTTGGGAATGCTCATCGGGTCGACGCGGGCAAGCGGATCGCGCGCAAAGGCCGTGACATTGCGGTCGTTGGTCTCGGCGCCGCCATAGCCGCAGCCGATGATGACGCCGCAGGACGGGCCGAACTGATCCGGCGCGAGGCCGGACTGGGCGACGGCTTCGCGCGCAGCGGCGAGCGCGATTGCCGTCACGCGGTCCTGCGCCCGCGGCTTGGCGGATGCCCACACGGCCGCGATGTCGTCGGGCGAAATCGAGGCGGCGTTCTTCACCTGCTGGCGCGGCATGGATTCGAAGGCGATGGGCCCGACGCCGCTCAGCCCGTCGCGCGCCGCCTGCCAGAGGCGATCCGCACCCAGGCCGCAGGCGCTGACTGCGCCCATGCCGGTGATGACGACACGCTTCAAGCCGATGCTCCGGCCGGCGCGTCCCTGATTCTGTCGGCCACGACAGTGACCAGTTCGCCCACCGTTTTGGCGTCGGTGAAGGCGCTGTCGACGGAAATATAGACGCCGTACTTCTCCTCGACCGACATCAGGATCATAACATAGTCGGCGGATTGGATATCGAGGTCCTTCAGCAGGACATCCGGCCCGAGCCTGTCGCGATCCATCATCGCCTCTGCGGCGACGATGTCGACAATCTCCTCGGCCAGGTCGCGCGCGTTGGTCGGCTCCCTTAGCGTCATTTCATTCCCTGAACGTGTCTTCCTGGCCCCGGCCATCCCCCTACTCCCGTTGCGGGAGCGGTTCAATACCGTCGACCGGCGCATCACGTGGCGGCGGACCCAACGGGCGGGGTGGACCGACAAAATCCTGTTGACTAGCAAGGCGCGGACACACAAGAAGCCGGCGCCCCGGCAAGAATGCTCCCATGGATCGATCCCGCAGTCTGCTCTACGTTCGAAACGTGGCTTTCGCCATTGCGGCGCTCGCGCTTTCGGGCGTTTTCCTGTTTGCCGTGCCGCTCGCCATCTTCCCGATCCGCGTCGGCTGGCCGTTCATTACAGCCTATCTGCGCGGCATCCTGTTCCTGCTGAAGTGGATCTGCGGCACCACCTATGAGGTGCGCGGCATCGAGCGGCTGCGACCCGGCCCCGTCCTCATCGCATCGGCGCACCAGACGACTTGGGAAAACCTGTTCCTGCCCATCCTGCTGGGCAACCCGGCCATGGTCATCAAGGAGGAGATCTTCCGCTATCCGCTGGTCGGCACGATCTCGCGCAAGAACGGCCACATTCCCGCATACCGCTCCGGAGACATCGACAAGATCCGCGACTCGATCACCGCGGCGCGGCAGCGGGTGGAGGAAGGCCGAAGCGTGCTGATCTACCCGGCGGGAACCCGAACGGGAACGGATCAAAACCCTCCCGTGCGGCGCGGGGTTGCCGCGCTCTACGAACGGCTGCGCATTCCCTGCGTGCCGGTGGCGCTGAACTCCGGGCTGTATTGGCAGTACCGCTCCTGGCTGAGACATCCGGGGACGATCACCGTGGAGATCCTGGAGCCCATCCCCGCCGGTCTCGACAAGCGCACCTTCATGGACACGCTGACCGAGCGGCTGAACGGCGCCACTGGCCGGCTGATGCACCAGGCCGACAAGCCTGCCTTGATGCCGAACCTTTCGGCGCCCGCCCGCGGCATCGCCGCTGCGCTGCAACCCGGGCGCAAGGCCAAGGGCGGCTGATGCGCATCGTCATCGATGGACAGGTGCTGCAGTCCAGCCGGCTGCGCGAAGAGCGATACGCAGCGCTCCGCGCCGGCCTGGTGGCGCTGGTCACCGGCTGGGAGCAGCACGAGATCTTAGTGATCCTCAACGGGCAGCTGCCCGACCGGATCCTGGACATCCGCAAGGCCTTTGCCGAGTTCCTGCCGGCAGCCGGCATACGGCTCTGGTATTCGAGCGATGCAGGCGACGGCATCGCGCACGCGCCGGCTTTCCAGATCAAGGCGGCGCAGCTGATGCGCGAGGCGCTGATTGCCAGCCTCGACGCCGATCTCGTGGTCGCACTGCTCGAACCCGGCGCGGCGGCGGCCGACTGCGTGTTCAGCATCGGCCTGCTGCACGACATCCCGACCTTCGTGGCGCTGGGAAGTGCCGCGCCCGGCCCCACCGCGCCTTCGGACGGCGTTAGCCGGTCCATGGTCCAGCACCTCGCGAAGGCCAGCCGGATCTTTGCGCCACCCGGCGCCCTTCACCACGCGATGGACGGGTCGGCGGACAATGTCACGCCGATCGGCGACAGCGACCGCGACCTGGTGATGGCACTGCTGCTCGCAACCCACGACATGGCGCCGAAACGACCCCAGATGCCGACCCGCAGGCCGAGGCTCGCCTACGTCTCGCCGCTGCCACCGCAGCGCAGCGGCATCAGCTTCTACAGCGCCGAGCTGATTCCCGCGCTGTCGAGGCACTACGAGATCGACCTGGTGGTCCAGCGCATCGATCGCGGGCAATGGAGCGCGGGCCACGCCTTGCGCGACAGCAAGTGGTTCGCTGCCAATGCCGGCAGCTACGATCGCATCCTTTATCATTTCGGCAATTCCAACTTCCATCGCCACATGTTTGCGCTGCTTGCGGCGCATCCCGGCGCGGTCGTCCTGCACGACTTCTTCCTGTCCGGCGTGGTCTCCGACATGGAGACTTCGAAATATGCGCCTGGCCAGTGGATCCGCGAGCTTTATCACGCGCATGGCTACGGACCGGCGTCCGAACGCTTCCTCGAAAAGCAGCCTGTCGACGTGATCTGGCGCTATCCGTGCAGCGCCTCTGTGCTGGCCAACGCCACGGGCGTCATCGTGCATGCCGAGAGCACCCGGGCGCTTGCGAGGCACTGGCACGGGCCTGATGCCGAGCGCAGGATCACCGTGATCCCGCATCTTCGCGCGCCGCGCCCGGCGTCCGACCGCAACGCCGCGCGCAAAGAGCTCGGACTTGCCGCAGAAGACTTCGTCGTCTGCGCTTTCGGCGGACTGGGGCCGACGAAGCTCAACCACAGGCTGGTCGAAGCCTGGCTGTCCTCGCGCCTGTCCAAAGATCCGCGGTGCACGCTGCTGTTCGTCGGAACCAACGAGGGCGGGCATTATGGCCGTGCCCTGGCCGACCGGATCAAGGAGGCAAAAGGCCACCGCATCCGCATCACCGGCTGGGAGGACGAGGCGCGGTTCCAGCTCTACCTCGCCGCCACCGATGTTGCCGTGCAGTTGCGGGCGCTGTCGCGCGGCGAGACCTCGGGAACGGTGCTGGACTGCATGAATGGCAGCGTACCGCTGATCGTCAACGCCCATGGCAGCATGGCCGACCTGCCGGAAGGCACGGCATGGATGCTCCCCGACACTTTCGGCGACAGCGCGCTGGTGGAGGCCATTGAGACCCTCGAAGGCGATGCCGGCAAGCGGCGGGCGATCGCCGAACGCGCCGTCGACCACGTCAGGCGTAACAACAACCCCGACGAGGTCGCCGCGCGCTACGCCGAGGCCATCGAGGCCTTCGCCGCAAGGCCCCGCAGCAGCCTTGCCCGCCTCGGCCCTGCCCTGGGCAGCGTCCTTGACGGCCGCGGCAGGCTGGAGAGGGAAGCAGCGGCGGCCTGCGCCGCGCTGTCGATCCAGCCCGCCTTTGCAAAACGCCAGATCCTTGTCGATGTCTCGGCCATCGTCCGCAACGATTTGCGCACCGGCATCGAGCGCGCCGTGCGCGCGCTGATCCGCGCAATGATCGCCGCGCCACCCGACGGATACTGCATCGAGCCGATATATGCGCGCGGCACGGGCTTCTTCTACGCCCGGCGCTTCACCGCCGACCTCCTCGGCTTTCGCAGCCGGAAGCTGGAGGACGACGCGATCGACCTGCGCGCCGGCGACATATATTTCATGCCCGACCTCGAGCATGAAAGCGTCATCCGCAACCGCGCCACCTACCAGGCCATGCGCAACCATGGCGTCGGCGTGGCCTTCATGGTGCACGATTTGCTGCCGGTGCGTCTGCCGCAGTTCTTTCCGCCGCATGCGGCGGGCACGCATGAGCGGTGGCTGCGCGTCGTCGCCGAAGCCGACAGGGTCGTCTGCGTGTCGAAGGCCGTGGCGGACGACTTCGTGGCGTGGCGGGCAGCGAGCGGCTGCATCGGCAACCCGGATCTGCGTGTGGTGCATTCCCATCATGGCGCCGACCTGTCCGCCTCGAAACCGTCGACAGGACTTCCGCGGGACGCGGCGCGCGTCCTGGGAGCGATTGCGGCTCAGCGCTCCTTCCTGATGGTCGGCACGGTGGAACCGCGCAAGGGACATGCGCAGGTGCTCGACGCCTTCGAGCGCATCTGGGCGAACGGCGGCAGCGAGATGCTGGTCATCGTCGGCAAGCCGGGATGGATGCTCGATGACTTCATCGGCCGGCTGAAGCGCCACGCGGAGCGTGGCCGAAGACTCGTCTGGATCGAGCGGGCGTCCGACGAGTATCTTGCCCGGCTTTATGCGGCGTGCGCCTGCCTGATCGCCGCCAGCCATGGCGAGGGTTTTGGCCTGCCGCTGATCGAGGCGGCGGCGCACGGCCTGCCGATCATCGCGCGCGACATCCCGGTCTTCCGCGAGGTGGCGGGTGAGCATGCCTTTTACTTCGATACCGCGTCGGCAGACACGCTTGCGGATGCGATCGGAGGCTGGCTTCAGCTCGACAGGCAAGGCAAGGCGCCGTCATCGAAAGCGATGCCACGGCTGAGCTGGGCCGAAAGCGCCGCAAGGCTGCAGCGGCTGCTATTGGGCGGTGCCCTCTGACGCCGCAAATGCCAGCAGTCGCTCCAGCGCTACCTCGTCGTCGACCTGCTGCGGCGGATGCTTGAACAGGAACGAGCAGACGTCTGGAACGGCGCCGGCAAGCCCGCGGTCGAGGGCGATGCGGGCGCAGCGTATGGCGACCAGCGCGATTGCCGCGGCATTGGGCGAATCCTCGACGGAAAGCCGAACCTCGAGATTGGTGGCGATGCCACCGAACAGCCGGCCCTCGACGCGGATATAGGCCACCTTCTCGTCCATCAGCCACGGCACATAGTCGGACGGGCCGATGCGCACATTATTGTCGTCGAGCCGTGTCTTGACCGCGCTCTGCACCGCCTCGGTCTTCGACACGCGCTTGGTGGTAAGCCGGTTCATGTCCATCATGTTGAGGAAGTCGGTGTTGCCGCCGACATTGAGCTGGTAGCTGCGGTCGATCTCGGCGCCGCGGATGTCGAACAGATGGGCAAGCGTGCGGTGCACGATCGTCGCGCCGATCTGTGCCTTGAAATCGTCGCCCAGCAGCGGCAGCCCGGCCGCCTCGAAGCGGCGCGACCAGGCCTGGTTGCTGGCCATGAAGACCGGGATCGAGTTGACGAAGGCACAGCCCGCGTCGATGGCGCATTGCGCGTAGAACTCGGCCGCCTGCTGCGACCCGACGGGCAGGAAGTTGATCACGACCTCGGCACCCGATTCCTTCAGGATCGCGGTCACCTCGGCAGCGCTCGGCGGCGCGCTGTCGACCGGCCGGAAGCTGAGCGCCGCCTCGCTGTTGCGCATCAGGGCCGAGACGCCGTCGAGCACGGGCCCGGCCGACACCACGACCCCATTGTCCCCGACCGTCGTCTGCAGGCGCTTCGTGTTGTTGGGCAGGGCGTATATGGCCTGCGACAGCGGCAGTCCGACCTTGCGCTCGTCGACGTCGAAGGCCGCCACGACCTCAATGTCGGCAGGCGCATAGCCACCGAGGTCCGGCAGCAGGACGCCCACCGCGGCGTCGCCGTGCTCGCGGCAGTAGGAGATGCCCTGGACGAGGGAACTGGCGCAATTGCCGATGCCGATAATCGCTAGCTTGATCATGGAAACGTTCTGAAACCTGTGGGGGAGCACGTCGCTCTCGCGGCGTGAGTTGGCGCGCCGTGCGCCGTCAATATCGGCAATCCCGCGCCGCCACAAGCGGTCCACGACGCCGCGTCATTGGGCCTGGACCACGCTGCGAACCCGCATCGGAACGCCGATCGCGCCGATGCGCACCGGCGACTGGTCCACGGTGAGAATCAGCGCCTCCTCGATCCAGAACAGCTGGACATGGCTTTGCTGCGTGCCGTCGATGATCGAGGGCGCGATCGTGTAGGTGCCGAGCGGCAGATAGGGCAGCCGGAACTGCAGTATGGCGTGGAACGGGTCGCCGGCGGCCATGGTCCGGGGATCGTCGCGGTAGGCCAGGTAGGTGTTGTCGCCAAAAAGGTTCTGGCCGAGCGCGTCGCGGAAGATGAAGCCGACGATCGGCCGGGCGATCGGCTCGAGCGCACGCCCGACAATGTGCAGGACGACAGTGCCGCCGCCCTCGACGCGCTGCTGCCTGACGCCGTCGGGACCGCCGAAATAGACGTCGTCGATCACTGCGCCGCCATGGCCGTGCGACGGCGATTGCGACAGGAAGGGCGACACCGCGACCGGGTTCGTGCCCGCGCGCGGATCGGCCTCTGTCGACCGGTCGGTGGCTGGCGGTGCGGTGCGAACCGACCTGCCGGTATCAGACGCGCCCGCCGCCCCGTCGGCATAGATCTCCGTCGCTTCACGATATTGGCGCAGCACATCCTGCGAACTGCCCTGCGCCATCAGGACGCCGTGCTCCAGCCAGAGCGCGCGTTCGCACACCGACAGGACGGCAAGTTCGTCATGCGACACGAAGATGACCGCGCCGCGCTTCAGGAAGCCTTCGATGAAGCCGCGGCACTTGGCCTGGAACGCATGGTCGCCGACGCCGAGCACTTCGTCGACGACCAGCACGTCGGCATCGACATGGGCGCAGATGGCGAAGGCCAGGCGCGCATGCATGCCGCTCGAATATTCGTGCACCGGTCGGTCGATGAAGGGCCCGATGTCGGCAAACGCCGCGATGGATGCAAAGCGCGACGCGATCTCGGCCTCGGAAAGGCCATAGAGAGAGGCGTTCAGAAAAACGTTCTCGCGGCCCGTGAACTCCGGATTGAAACCGGCGCCGAGTTCGAGCATGGCGGCGATGCGCCCGAACCGCTCGACCGTGCCGGACGTCGCCGTCTGCGTGCCGCACAGGATCTGCAGCAGCGTCGACTTGCCGGCGCCGTTGCGGCCGACCACGCCGAGTGCCTCGCCGCGGACGAGAGAGAAGCCGACATCGCGCAGCGCCTCGAAGCCGTGGCGGCCCGTGCCGCCCGTCAGGAGCAGGTTGCCCATCCGCGCCAGCGGATTGGCGCCGCGCGCATAGGTCTTGCAGAGGCCGGTGGCGCGAATCAGGACCTCGCCCATCTCAGCCGGCCTCCGCCCCCACCAGCAGCAGCGCGCGATCCATGGCGATGTTGGCCATGCCGCTCGATACGTGCCGCGACAGCACCTGGACGATGGCCGCATTCTCGCGCACGTCCAGGCAGAGCGTCGTGCCATCCCGATCCGCCAGGAGGAAGAGATCGAACGGATAGCTGCCAGTCGGCAGGAAGGGCAGGCTGAAGCCGAACTCCCAGGCGATGTCCTCGCCCATGGCGGGCAGCGGGGACACATCGCCACCGTCGCGGCTATCGCCCGCGAAGACGATCTGTCCCATCGGGTTGCGGAGGGCAAACAGCAGATGTGGCCGGGCGGACGGGTCGGCCACGCGACAGGTGACCGTCAGGACGACGTCCTCGCCGCCCGATGCCGACACCGCCGACGCGCCGTCCTCGAAGGCCAGCCGCACCGCGCCGATCGTGCCGCCGCCAGTCGTCGCTGGCGGATTGTCCGGATCGAAACCGGCATTGTCCGATTCCACGGCAATGGGCGCTGGTGGTGGCTCGGCGCCCATGGCCGGTTCCGTGGGGCCACCGGAGACCTCGAACCGCTGCTCCGGACCCATCAGCCGCGACATCTCGCGGCGGTAGAGATAAAGCACGTCGGCCGTGCGTCCGCTCGCAGCCAGGCTGCCGCGATCGATCCAGATCGCCCGCGAGCAGAGCGCGGCGACCGCATGCTCGTTGTGCGAGACGAAGAGAACGATGCCGCGTTTGCGGAACGCGCGCATGAAGCGCATCGATTTCTGCTGGAAGCGCGCGTCGCCCACGCCGAGTATCTCGTCGACGACCAGGATCTCGGCATCGACATGGGCGCAGACCGAGAAGGCCAGCCGCGCATACATGCCGCTCGAATAGTCCCGCACGGGGCGATCGATGAAGTCGCCGATGTCGGCGAAGGCCTCGATGGCCGGCATCCGGCTCTCGATCTCCCGGCTGCCCAGCCCGTAGAGGGCCGCACCCAGGAACGCGTTCTCGCGGCCGGTGAATTCCGGGTTGAAACCGGCGCCCAGTTGCAGCAGCGCGGCGATGCGCCCCGAGGTTTCGACGCTTCCTTCGCTCGGCTGGAGAATGCCGCAGATCATCTCGAGCAGGGTCGACTTTCCCGCGCCGTTGCGGCCGACGATGCCGATGCATTCGCCCCGCTTCAGGTCGAGGTCGATGTCACGCAGCGCCCAGTGCTCGCGGCCATTGCCGCTGCCGATCATGCCGTCGGCGAGCCGGCCCCAGGCGGAGTCGTGCAGCTTGAACCGCTTGCCGAGCCCGCGCGTGCGGACGAATACGTCAGACGACATCGGCAAAGCCCGGCCGCAGACGCTGGAAGAAAGCGTAGCCGCCCATGAAGACGACCAGCGAGGCCGCCAGGTAGATCAGATAGCCGCTCGCCGAAAAGGACTGTTCGAAGAACAGGATGCCGCGCATGCTCTCCAGCATGAAGGTGAGCGGGTTGAGAAAGAACGGACCCCGGTAGGCCTCGGGCACCTGCAGCACCGAGTAGAATATCGGGCTGATGAACATGATGATCGGCCCGAGTGCCTGAAGCGCATGCGAAAGGTCGCGGATGAAGGCGCCGATGGCGGCGAGCATCCAGCCGAGACCGGTGGTGAAGAAGATGAAGGGCAGCATCAGAACCGGGACGAGTAGCGCGCGAACCGGCAGTCCGCCCGTGACGATGAGAATGAACACCAGCAGCAGGGCAAGGTTGACGCACAGCTTGAACAGCGCCGTGCCGACCAGGACCCAGCACAATATGTCGACCGGGAAGATGATCTTGGTGACGTAGGTCTTGTTCTCGCGGATGAAGTTGGGTGCCCGGGTGATGACCTCCATGAAGAAGCCGAACACGATCAGCCCGGTGAAGAAGATGAGCGGCACCTCGTAGCGCGAGCGCGGCGTCACCGCCCAGGTCGACTTGAGCACGACGCCGAACACGAACGTGTAGATCGCGACCAGCACCAGTGGCACGAGAAGCACCCAGGATAGGCCCAGCACGCTGCCGCGGAACGACGACTGGATGTCGCGCGCCAGAACCCGCCGGAAAATCTCGCGGTGGCGCCAGATCGACCGGAACGGGTCGAGCAGGACCGCAAGGACTGGCGTGATGGTACCGCTCGACATGCCCGTACCGACTTCCCCGTCACCCGCCATCTGCGCCCGATCCCTGAAGCCGACACGATCGCGCGTACCACGGGTCTCGGGCCCGATATACACGCGGCCGATCAGAAAAAACAATTGGCGGAAAGCCACTTCGACTGTAGGTCGAGGCGGGCGGATCGAAAGGGGACTGCTGGGGCGATGACCATCTCGAGCGGCGCCACGATCTGGATCGAGGTCGACGATTTCATCCGCTATTTCGACGGCTCGGTGACGCCGACCGGCATCGGCCGGGTGCAGTCGCAGATCCTCGGCTGCCTGGCCGCCACGCATGCCTCCCGCGTCCGCTTCTGCCGGATCGGCAGGAACGCGCGCGAGATCGAAATCCTCAGCTATCTCGATGTCGAGCGGCTCACCGACGGCAATGAATTCCTTTCGCGCTACAGCGGTGACAACCGGCTTCTGCCCCTCTTCCAGCTCCGCCGCTTCCTGGCGCGCCGTCTGGCCGCCTCGGCACGGATCCTGTCGCGAGGCAGGCATGCACGCAGCTTTGCGGCGGCGGTGCGGCCCGGCGACGTGCTGATGAACCTGGGCGCCTCATGGACTCACCGGAACTTTGCCAGGACCATCGCCCAGTTGAAGCGCGATTTCGGACTGCGCTTCGCGCTGCTGGTCCATGACGTGCTGCCGGTCAGCCACTCTAGTTATGTCGATCCCGGTCACATCCCCACCTTCTCGACCTGGCTGGCACAGATGGCGCAGGTCTGGGATTTCGTGATGACGCCGTCGAGAAGCTCCGCCGCGGCACTTGCGAACCACCTTGCGGGCCTCCGGCTACCCGTGCCGGAAACCAGGGTGATCCCGTTCGGCGCGGGCTTCGGGATACCGACCGGCGGCGCCATGGACATTCCGCTGCCGGAGCGGACCCACGTCCTCTATGTCTCGACCATCGAGATCCGCAAGAACCACATGCTGCTGTTTCATGTATGGCAGCGGCTCATCCGCGAACATGGCGCCGACGCTGTTCCCGAGCTCGTCTTCGCCGGAAAATATGGCTGGGAAATCAAGGACCTGCGCCAGGTTTTGAAGGAAACGAGCTTTCTCGACGGCAAGATCAGGGTGGTCGAGAACCTGTCCGACGAGGCGCTCGCCGTCCTCTACAGATCGTCGCTGTTCACGGTGTTTCCGAGCTTCTGCGAAGGGTGGGGCCTGCCGGTGGCGGAAAGCCTCTTCTATGGCAGGCACTGCATCGCCTCGGATGCGACGTCGATACCGGAGGTCGGCGGCAGGTTCGTGCAGTATCACGATCCGCGCGACGTCGACGCCGCCTACCGCCTTGTCGAGAAGGCCATTTTCGATCGGTCGGCCCTCGGCAGATTTGAGGGCCTGATCGGCTCCGACTTCCGTCCGGCGCCATGGCAGGCAACCGCGGATGCGATCGTCGCCGCCGTCGACGACTTCACGGCCGGCGCGGCAGCAAGCAAACCCGGCTCGTCCGGCGTCGCTCTGCAGCGCGCCGCCCAGCGCTGATCCGTCAGGCGCTGTGCCGGTCGTCCCGGCGACGCAGCAGCGCCACGAGAAACACGGCGAGCGCGAGGAAACAGAGCGACGGCATCCAGATCGACACCACGCCGGGCAGCACCTGATAGCTCGCCACAACGGCCATGACCCGCGTCACGCTGAAGCCGAGATAGCCCGCAGCCAGCATGCAGACGGCCGATACGAGCAGGCCGCGGCGGTCGAGCAGCAGGAAGAAGATGCCGGTCATGCAAAGCGACACCAGACCCGGATTGAAGGCCTGCGCGAAGCGGATCTGCAGCCAGTCCGCATAATGAGGCGCATTGTCGGGAATGCCGACGGACCGCGCCAGCTTAGCCAGGTCCATCAGGGGCACGTATTTGGGTCCGATCCAGCGATATTCCAGCCATAGCATGCTGATCGGCACCTCGAGCGGAATCTGGTCGTGGGCCGTATAGCCGACCGGCTTGCTCTCGCCGGTGGTGCTCGAAAAGTTCCAGACGCGCGCTTCCGAAAGCGTCCAGTCGCCAGGCTCGGCCGCCGAAAGCGCGGGGGCATCCGTGATGCGCAGGAGTTCGCCAGCCGGCGAGAACTCGTAGGCGGTGAGATCGTGCAGCACCGGCTCCTGATCGTCGCGCATGCGGACCTGGACGATGTTGCCGTCGAAGGCGAGCCACTCGGTGCGTTCGGCGCGCAGGCGCCGGTAGCGCCAGCCATATTCGCCGAGCCCCTTCTCGCTGAGGCTCATGAAGGCATAGGGCCGCACGACATTGTCGAGCAGGAACTGGATGGGCACCGACAGGGTGGCGATGATCACCAGGGCGGTGGCGCCGCGCGTGAGAGACATGCCCGCCGTGCGCGCCATGGTCCGCTGGCCGGAATAGGAGTGCGCGATCTCGGCCCAGACGATGCCCAGCACGAATGCGACCGGAAAGACCTGCGTACCGTTGTCCAGGATACGATATGCGATGAACTGGGCAAGGTTGGACACCCCCGTCCACGGGCCGAGCGCGCTGCCTTCCCGCCAGACCCGCGACACCTCGCCCGAAATGTCGATGGCGGTGATGACGCCCAGCACCGCAAGCAGCACGACCTGGATATGCCAGAGATAGTGGCGGATCATCACGCGCTCATAGGTACCGAGCAGCGGCCGCTTGCGAAGGGGCGTGGTCGCGGTGATCGCCATGCCGGTCAGCCCTTCACGAACATCGGCGTCACCAGCCTCGTGTGGAAGCGGATGGCGATGAAGCCGATGGCCCCGGCACAGATGACGCAACCGCCGAGCAGCAATGCGGCAAGGTAGGCCGGATTGGTCAGTGGCCCGACCAGAAGCAGGCCCGACTGCACCACGACCATTGCGGCAATGACCAGACCCATGGCCCCGCAGAGCGCAAAGATGCCCGTGCGGTGGGCCGTGGCGGCGATGGCGGCAAGTGCCGCGGCGACGGCGACCAGACAGGTCAGCGCCAGCAGCAGATAGGTCGCTGCACGTCGTGCGTCGGCCGGCGACCCGATCGCACCGTCCCGCAGCGTGAGCAGGTCTGCGAGCGAGCGGTCTTTGTCTTGCGTCGTGCCCGGCGAGCCGAAGACCGACTCCATCCTGAACCGGATGGAGGATTGTCCCGCCTCCAGCCTCACGATGTCGAGCCCCCCGTCGGGACCGGCGCAAAGGCGGCACCGGCTGAGGCTGCCCACGGGCGCGAGGCCCTGCCGCAACCGCGTCTGCGACGGTGCCTGCGCATCGAAGCCGAAGAGATAGACGCGCGCGTCGCAGAGATCGGACCGGACCTCGCCGCCGACGGCCCGCAGGCTGGCACAGTTGGAGACCGTGAGACGTTTCAGCTGGTCGTCGTCGAAGCCGAACACGCGCATCTTGGTGGCGTTCGGCAGCGCGGCGGAGGCAACGAACAGGACGCTGTCGTCCTGCGGATAGAAATTGCCACCGGGCAGCCCGCTCGACAGCGCATCGGCAAAAGCCTGGGCGTAGTGCTGGCGAAACAGGAGGCTTGCCGCCGGCTTCACGAAGCCGGACAGAAGCACGCACAGGACGACGGCGATAGTCCCCACCCAGGCTGCGGTCAGGAGGATGGTTCGCGCGCCATCGCCGGCGCTCGACCAGACGAGGAACTCGCGCGCCTCGCGCTTCTGCAGCAGGATCACATAGCAGGCGATGACCAGCGCGATGGGCAGGATGAAATCCGCGACGTCGGGCAGCAGCGCGACATACAGGATCATGAAATTGGCGAAGTCCACCTTGTAGCGAAAGGCGATGTCGAGAAGGTAGGAGAACTTCTCGATTGCAAACACCGCCAGCAGCCCGGAAAAGATGAGCAGGCAAAGCCCGACGATGCGCAGGACTGTGTGGCCGATATAGCGCATCAGGCCGCCGGCGCGGCGGGCGCCACATCGCCTCTACAGTGAAAAGCTGGTGCCCAGATAGGTCGCCCTGACATTTGCGTCCCCGACGATGGACTCCGATGTACCCGCCGCGATGATCGTGCCGTTGTCGATGACATGCGCACGCTCGACGATCTTCAAAGCATTACGCACATTGTGATCCGTCAGCAATATGCCGATGCCCAGTCTCGCCAACCGGACGATGGTCGCCGACAGCCGCTCCGACGCGATCGGATCAAGACCCGTGAAGGGTTCGTCGAGCAGCAGGAAGGCGGGCCCGCCGAGCACGGCGAAGGCGATTTCCACCCAGCGGCGCTGGCCGCCCGACAGGTTGGCAAGCCGCGTCTTGCGGAACTTTTCCAGTTCGAACGCGGCGCAGACGGCGTTCAGCAGGCGTTCGGTGGAGTGCTCCCGGCTGCGCGCCTCGATGGCGATGCGCAGATTGTCCTCCGTGCTCAGCGCGCCGAACAGGGCGGGTGCCTGCGGAACATAGCCCAGTCCCATGCGGGCGCGTGCGTCGATCGGCATGTCGGTGATGTCGCGGCCGCGGAGCACGATCTTGCCGGCATCCGGCCGCAGCAGTCCGGCCAGCATGTTGAAGATGGTGGACTTGCCGGAACCGGACGGACCAAGCAGGCCGACGATCTCGCCGCGCGAGATGGAAATGTCGACACCGGCAACGACTTCGCGTGCGGCGTAGGATTTCCGCAATCCGGTCGCGCTGAATGTGTCCGCCATTGTCCCCGAATTCGCCGCCGGCGCCCCGATGTGCCGGTCCTGTTCCTCCCTTGAGGCGCAGTGCATCGACAGCATGGTGTTACAAACCAACCCTGCCCGCAACCCCATGCTGCACGCGGGCCAAATGCGTCGTGTGTCGGCCCGTCAGACGGATTGACTTGGCGCCCTCGTGCCTCAAAAGATGCGCCGGCTCATGGGACAGGCGGCACGGCAAGCAGACAGATGACGGCGGCAAGTGAATCGCTACTCGGCCGGCCGACATTTTCGCGCCGCGCCGCGCTCGCCCTGGTGACGCTTGTCCAGGCGGCGATCCTGTCTCTGCCGGCCGCGCTGTACCTGTGGCAGCGGCCGGACGCAACGAATGCGCTTTCGCTGCTCCTGACCCTCGGCCTGTTCTTCGCGATCCTGACGCTGGTGCGCAGCGTCTGGCTGCAGATCATGATCGGCCTGCCGGTGCTGCTCCTGAACCTGATCGAACTCGTCCATATCATGGCGTTCGGCGGCCTGATCTCGCTCGGCGGCGTCGAGGCGGTGTTCTACGTCGACCCGCATGAAGCGCGCGAGTTTGCCACCGAGCATGGCGGTCTTTTCGTGATCGGCCTCCTGGTCGTGGTGCTCTTCTGCGCGCTGGCGCATGCCAAGCGCCGGCTCGACGATCTGCGCATCGGCCGGCGGCTTCTCGTCGGCGCGGTGGCGCTCTTCGTGCCCTTCGGTCTTCTGACTGGCGATCTGATGGCCTTTGGCAGCAAGCGCGACGTCTATCTGCCGACTCGCATCTTTGACCACTACGCGGCCTATCTCGGCGTCAATCCCCTCACCCACACGGTTTCGGGCATCGTTGCGGCACTTGGCGAGCGCAAGGAACTGGAGCGCCTGCAGGCGGACCGCGAGGCCTACAGCTTCGACGCAAGGCTGCGCGCCGGCGGGCCGGCGCGGGAGACCTACATACTGGTGGTTGGCGAATCGTCGCGGCGGCACAACTGGAGCCTGTTTGGCTATGCCAGGCCGACCAATCCGCTGCTCGCCGCCACGCCGGGCGTCGTCGGCTTCGGCAATGCGCTGAGCCCGGCCACGACGACCGGTCGCAGCCTGCCGCTCTCCTTCTCCTTCGCGACGGCTGAACATCCCGAACGGTTCTACACGTCAAGATCCTTCGTCTCGGGTTTCCGTGAAGCCGGGTTCAAGACCTTCTGGATCACCAACCAGGGCACGCAGCGCACCGCCGTCGGCAATCAGGTCGCCCTCATCATGGGCGAGGCCGAGGACGTGGCGTCGACGAATTACGGCTTCTGGAACACCGTGCTCGACGAGGAGATGCTGCCCGACCTGGACACGGCGCTGACCGATCCCGCGCCGCGCAAGCTGATCGTCCTGCACTGCCTGGGCAGCCATACCAACTACAGTCAGCGCTATCCGGACTCGCTTGTCCTCGGCCCGCCCGACGTGCCGGTGCGGCAGGCACACGGCTTTGCCGACATCAGCGATGCGCAAGCCGTGACCATCGACGAATATGACAGGACGATCGCCTATACGGACTGGCTGCTGCACGCCATCATCGAGCGCCATCGCGCGACCGGCACCCACGGCGCGGTCGTCTACCTCTCGGACCATGGCCAGCGCCTCTACGACGATGCCAGCGGCAAGAAGGGTCACGGCTTCAGGGGCTTCAAGCCTCAGGACGCCGAGATACCGCTGGTCGCCTGGACGTCTGACGCCTTCAATGCCGGGAATCCCGGCGCGCGCGCGGCAATCGTCGCCAATGCATCGGCGCCGGTTTCGACGGCGAACCTCGCAGCCAGCATGCTGGACCTCGCCCGCATCGACCATGACGGCAAGGACAGCGCCTCAAGCTTCTTCAGCCCCGATTTCAGGCCAGTTGCGCGCAAGGTGCTGACCACCGACGGAACGATCGTCGACTACGACACGGCCTGCCCGCCCGATGCCAATCCCTGCGTGACATCCAGCGTCCGGTGACTGCGCTTTGCGGCTTCAACTCCGCCGCGATTGGCTGTAACGCATCGGGATCGAATTTGGAGGAGCATACTTTATGACCAAGCGCATCGTGTTCACCGGCGGTTCGGGCAAGGCGGGGCGCCATGTGCTGCCTTACCTCGCCGACAAGGGCTACGACATTCTCAATGTCGACCTGACGCCGCTCGACCACCCGAAGATCGCCAACCTCAGTGCCGACATCGCCGACAGCGGCCAGATGTTCAACGCGCTGTCGATGCATTTCGGCTTCGATGGCTACGAGACCGGCAAGGGTCCGGCGCCGGTGGACGCCGTGGTGCATTTCGCCGCCGTGCCGCGCGTGCTGATCAAGCCGGACAACGAGACATTCCGCATCAACACGATGGGCACCTACAACGTCATCGAGGCCGCGGCAAAGCTGGGCATCAAGAAGATCATCGTGGCGTCGAGCGAGACGACCTACGGCGTCTGCTTCGCCGAGGGAGACAAGGACTTCCACTCCTTCCCCCTCGAGGAGGACTACGACATCGATCCGATGGACAGCTACGGCCTGTCCAAGGTGCTGAACGAGAAGACCTCGCGCGCCTTCGCCATGCGCTACGGGTCCGACATCTACGCCCTGCGCATCGGCAATGTGATCGAGCCGCACGAATACGACCGCTTCCCCGGCTACCTGGCCGATCCGATGTCGCGCAAGCGCAATGCCTGGACCTATATCGACGCGCGCGATCTCGGCGAGATCGTCCATCTCTGCCTGCAGAAGGACGGGCTTGGCTTCCAGGTCTTCAACGCCGTCAACGACACGATCACCGCTGATATGCCGACCAAGGCGTTCCTGGCGAAATTCGCTCCGAACACGCCGGTGACGCGCGAGATGGGCGAATTCGAGGGACCGCTGTCGAACCGCAAGATCCGCGAAGTCCTCGGCTTCAAGGAACAGCACGATTGGCGCAAATACGTGAAGCTGGACTGACAGCTTCGAAGGCCTGCGCTCTGCCGGGGCGCGGGCCTGCAGCGCGGGAGTGGTCTGGCCGGCCACTTGGATACTTGTCTTTCCAACCACGGGCATGCCCACCGCCCTGATCGCCGAGGAGCATCCATGCCATTCGTCAGTTTGAACGGCGTCACGCTGCACTACCGGCATCTCGCCGCGCCCGGCAGCGCGCGTCCGATCGTGTTCATCAACTCGCTCGGCACCGACTTCCGGGTCTGGAGCGCGATCACGCGCGGCTTTGCCGCTCACCCGACGCTGGTCTACGACAAGCGCGGCCACGGGCTGTCGGATCTGGGCGAGACCCCCTATGCGATGGACGACCATGTCGACGACCTGATCGCGCTCGTCGATCATCTCGGGCTGAAGAATCTGATCCTCTGCGGGCTGTCGGTCGGCGGCCTGATCGCGCAAGGCGTCTATGCCCGGCGGCCAGACCTGGTCGACGCCATCGTGCTTTGCGACACGGCCCACAAGATCGGCACCGCCGAGAGCTGGAACGACCGCATCGCCACGATAGAGGCCAACGGCCTCGCCTCCATCGCCGACGTCGTGATGGAGCGCTGGTTCACCCCGGCCTTCCACGCGAACCGGCCGGCCGATCTCGCCGGCTATCGCAACATGCTGGCGCGCCATTCCGTCGAGGGTTATGCCGCGACCTGCGCCGCGATCCGCGACACGGACTACACCGAGGTGGCGAAGCGCATCGCGGTGCCGGTGCTCTGCGTGGTCGGCGACCAGGACGGCGCCACACTGCCCGCTCTCGTGCGTTCCACGGCGGAACTGATACCGGGCGCGCGCTTCGAGATCATCGCGGATGCCGGGCACATCCCCTGCGTCGAGCAGCCCGCGGTCCTGACCAGGCTGCTGCAGGATTTCATCGCGGCGCTGCCGGCTTCGTCACCGGGTGCCCCGCAGCCATGACCGTCTCGCCCTTCGATCACCCCCTGCTCTCGGTCTATCTCGGAGACGACGAGACCGCGCAGTACTTCTCGCTGGAAGCCGAACTCGACGCCATGCTCGCCTTCGAACGCGCGCTTGCCGAGGCCGGCGCCACCGAGGATGTCATTGCGCGCGAGGCGGCCGACGCGATCGGCATCGCGCTCGACGCATACGCGCCGGACTTCCCGGGTCTGCGCGACGGTGTTGCCCGGGAGGGAACCAGCGTTCCCGAACTGGTCCGCCAACTGCGCGCCACGCTTGCCGAACCATACCGCGAAAGCCTGCATTTCGGCGCGACCAGCCAGGATGTCGTCGACACCGCCCTCATGCTGCGTCTGCGGCCGATGCTGGAGATGTTCGACGACCGCTTGAGCGCCCTGGTCGACTTCTTCGACGCGCTGGACGACCGTTTCGGCGAAAACATGCTGATGGGCATGACCCGCATGCAGGCGGCGATCCCGATCCGCGTCGGCGATCGCATCGCGTCCTGGCGCGGGCCGCTGGAACGGCACCGGGAGCGCCTTGCCGAACTGTCGCGGCGCCTTTTGGTGGTGCAGTTTGGCGGCGCTGCCGGCACGCTGGACCAGCTTGGCGACAAGGCTGTCGCCGTGCGCCAGAGCCTTGCCGAACTGCTCGCGCTCGCCGACGCGCCGCAATGGCACAGCCAGCGAGACGCCCTTGCCGAGCTGGCAGGCTGGCTGTCGCTGGTGACCGGAAGCCTCGGAAAATTCGGTCAGGATGTCGCGCTGATGGCCCAGGGCGGCGCGATCGAGCTCGCCGGCGGCCGCGCGTCGCCTGAAGCGCCTGCGCGAAACGAGCCGGTGGCGGCCGAGGCAATCGTGGCGCTCGCCCGCTTCAACGCGGCGCTGCTGGCCGCCATGCATGCGGCGGCCGTTCACGAGCAGGAGCGTTCCGGCGCCGCCTGGACGCTCGAATGGCTGATCCTGCCACAGATGGCGACTGCGACCGGCGCCGCGCTGCGGATTTCGGCCGGTCTGGCCGACCAGATCGAGGGCATGGCAAGCTGAGATCGGCGCCCGCCCCGGCGGTCGAACCACTGGCCCGGAGCGCCTTGCGCGGCATTCTGGACGAGCCCGACGTTTCTGCCTCGCTTCCGCCACGACATTGGCGTAAGAGCGGCGATGCAAAACAATCGATTTGAAACACCCGTCACTGTCCGGGCAGGCACCGCTGGCGCCAGCCTTCTCCTTTACACGGCCCAGGAGGCTTCGGATTTCCTGCTGAACAGCTGGCCTGGCAAGCGCAGCCCCAAGCATCGCGCGGCGCTACAGGCCTGCCACGATGCGGTATCGGGCGAGAAGCCGGCCATGAATGCACGCCGCGCCTTCATCGCCGCGGCCCGCGAGGTCGACGTGCTGGTCACCGACAAGGCGCCAGCCTGAGGCGTTCGCCGCTGAGGCCGTATCGCGACTGCGATACGGGCCCCGGCGCAGTTCATCACTCTTCGGTTTCGGCAGGAGCTTCCGTCTCGGAGGCGGGTTTCGCGCGTTCCTTGGCAGCTGCCTTCGCAGCCAGCTTCTCGGCCTTCTTGGCGGCCTTTGCGCGGTCGCGCTCCTTGCGTTCGTGATCGTAGTTCGGCGGTCTCGCCATCGGCGTTTTCCTTCTTCTGATCAGGCCTGCCTAAGCGTATCGAGGCGCAAACACAACAACAACCCCGGCCGCGCGTGCAGGGATCTGCCCCCGACCGCACGGCGGCTGGCGGAACCTGTCAGAAGCCGACCATGTCGCCGCCCTTCAGCGCCAGCATCTGCCGCGCCTCGGCCGGTGTCGCGATCTCGTGGCCGAGTTCGGTCAGGATGGTCCTGATCTTGGCGACCTGCTCGGCATTCGACTGCGCGAGCTTGCCGCGGCCGATATAAAGCGAATCCTCGAGCCCGACCCTGACCGAGCCGCCCAGCATCGCCGCCTGCGTGGCGAACGGCATCTGGTGGCGGCCGGCGGCCAGCACCGACCATTTGTAGTCGTTGCCGAACAGCCGGTCGGCGGTGCGCTTCATGAACAACAGATTGTCGGGCTCGGGGCCGATGCCGCCCAGAATGCCAAAAATCATCTGCAGGAAGAAGGGCGGCTTCAGGAGCCCCCGGTCGACGAAATGCGCGACATTGTAGAGATGGCCGACATCATAGCATTCGTGCTCGAAGCGGGTGCCGTGCGCTTCGCCGAGTTCCTTCAGGATGCGCGCGATGTCGCGGAACGTGTTGCGGAAGATGAAGTCGTCCGTGCCGCGCAGATAGGGTTCCTCCCACTCGTGCTTCCAGTCGGTGTAGCGGTCGGCGAGCGGGAATATGCCGAAATTCATCGAGCCCATGTTGAGCGAGCACATTTCCGGTTTCGCCGCCAGCGGCGCGGCGAGCCGCTGGTCGACCGTCATGTTCAGCCCGCCGCCGGTGGTGATGTTGATCACGGCATCGGTCGCCTGCTTGATGCGCGGCAGGAACTGCATGAAGACGGCAGGGTCCGGCGTCGGGCGCCCGTCCTTCGGGTCGCGCGCATGCAGATGCAGGATCGAGGCGCCAGCCTCCGCTGCCTCGATCGCCTGGGTGGCGATTTCGTCCGGCGTGATCGGGAGCGCGCCCGACATGGTCGGCGTATGGATGCCGCCGGTCACCGCGCAGGTGATGATCACTTTCTTGCTGATGTCTGTCGCCATGTTCGCTTTCCCACCAAAGACTTGACCGCTCGAACGGATTCTATTTGTCAAACACGACGCGCCGCCGTATCGGCACCAGCGCCAGCCCCGTCCGGTCGGCGACGATGCCCCACAGGCCCTTCGGCGCCTTGAGCATGACGACGATCGCCACGGCGCCGAGGATGAGCAGGTAGGTCGTGCCGAGTTCCGACAGCGTCTCGCGCAACAGGAAGAACAGGATGGTGCCGATGATCGGCCCCTCGATCGTGCCGATGCCGCCGATCACCGCGATGAAGATGACATAGGCGGTCCAGTCGTTGACGCTGAAGGCGGCGTCGGGCGAGATCCTGAGCTTCTGCAGGAAGATGAAGGCGCCGGTCATGGCGGTCAGGCCGGCCGTCGTGACATAGACGATCAGCTTGGTGCGCCAGATGTCGATGCCGAGGCTCTCCGACGCCACCTCGCTGTCGCGCAGTGCCGTCAGCGCCAGGCCCATTCGCGAGCGCAGCACAAGGACGACATAGGCGAGTGCGGCGACCGCAATGGCAAGGCCGGTCCAGTAGACCATCATCTCGCGCATCTCGCGGCTCGACGCGATGCCTGTCACGATGCCGGCGGGCAGGCTGAAGCCGGAACCGCCGCCCAGCGACGTGACCTGCGCGAAGCTGAGGCGAAACACCTCCGCCAGCACCCAGGTGCCGATGGCGAAATAGGCACCTTGCAGGCGAAACAGCAGCGGCGCGATGGGCAGCGCGATCAGCGCGCCGAGAACACCCGCCAGCACGATGGCGACAAGCGGATGGATGCCGAGGAACAGCGCCAGCGCAAACAGCATGTAGCCGCCGAAGCCGACATAGGCCTGCTGGCCCACCGAGACGAGACCGCTGTAGCCGGCCATCAGATTCCACAGGCTCGCCAGCGCGATGAAGGAGTAGATTTCGCCGAGCAGCCGGACATTGGCGCGGCCGGCCCACCAGGGTGCCGCCACCAGCCCGGCCAGCAGCAGCAGGGCGAGGACAGCCGTGATCCGGCTGGTGCGGGTCGAGCGCTCGATTCTGTAGGAGGCGCTCATCCGTCCATCCTCGGAAACAGGCCTTTTGGCCGGATGGCCAGCACCAGGAAGAAGACGAGGTGGCCGGCGAGGATCTGCCAGCCGGGCGATATCTGGGCGCCGATCGCCTGCGCGACGCCGAGCACGATGCCGCCGGCCAGCGTGCCCCAGAGGTTGCCGAGCCCGCCGATGATCACCGCCTCGAAGCCGAAGATGAGGCGCGCCGGGCCGGAGGCAGGATCGAAATTGGTGCGGATCGCGAGAAAGATGCCGGCAATGGCCACCACCGCCGCCGACAGCGCCATCGCCATGCCAAAAACATGGCGCCGGTCGATCATCATCAGCTGCGCCACCTCCGCGTCATCGGACGTGGCGCGGAAGGCGCGGCCGAGACTGGTCCGCGAAAAGATGCGCTCGAGGCCGAAGATGAGCAGCACGGCGGTGGCGAACATCAGCACCGGCAGGATGCCGACCGTCAGCCCCGGCATGATCTGCACGCTCGCCGTCTCGATCGGCCCCGCCGCCAGGCGCTGCGAATCGGCGGTGAAGCCTGCCAGCAGCCCGTTCTGCAGGATGACGGAGATGCCGAAGGTCACCAGCAGCGGCGACAGAAGATCCTTGCCGAGCGTCGGGTTGAGCAGGACACGCTGCATGGCATAGCCGATCGCGGCCATCAGAGGCACGACGATGATGGCCGACGCCAGCGGGTGCAGGCCCGTCAGCTGCACCACCACCAGCGCGACATAGGCGGCGAGCACGATCAGGTCGCCGTGCGCGATGTTGACGAGGCGCATGACGCCAAAGATCAGCGACAGCCCGGCGGCAAACAGCGCGTAGAGCCCGCCGAGCAGCACGCCCTGCACGATGGCGTTGACCCAGACCATCAGGCAGCCTCGCTGCGGTCGAACGTTCTTGCGGACATCAATGCCGCCTCCCGAAATACGCGTCCGTGATGGCGGCGCGCGTGTGATCGGCGGGCGCGCCCGCAAGCGACACCCTGCCCTCCTGCAGGCACGCGAAACCATGGGCAAAGGCCAGCGCGCGCGAAACATCCTGCTCGACCAGCACGATGGCCACCCCCGTCTCGGCAATGGCCGGGAAGGCTGCATAAATGTCCTTGATGACGACCGGCGCCAGCCCGAGCGATATCTCGTCGAACAGGATGATGTCGGGATTGGCCATCAGCGCGCGGCCGATCGCCACCATCTGCTGCTGGCCCCCGGAGAGCGCCGTGCCCGGATTGTTGCGTTTTTCCCGGAGGATCGGAAACAGACCATAGACGCTGTCCAGCGTCCAGCGGCCGGGTTTTGCCCGCTCGCCGCCGATGATCAGGTTTTCCTCGACCGAGAGCGAGCGGAACAGGCGGCGGCCCTCTGGCACCATGGCGATGCCGCGCCGCGCGATGCGGTCGGGGCGCTCGCCGCCGATCGCCTCGCCGCGCAGCCTGACCATGTCGCGCTTGCAGGAGACGAGACCGGTGATGGCCTTGAGCAGCGTCGACTTGCCGGCGCCATTGGCCCCGATCAACGCCAGCACCTCGCCCGCATGCAGGTCGAGGTCGATGCCGAACAGCGCCTGGAAGTCGCCATAGCCGGCGCGCAGGCCCCGGACGGAAAGCAGCGGCTCAGCCATGCACCACCGCCTCCTCGTCGATGCCCATGTAGATTTCCGCCACCTGCGGGCTGTTCATGATGGCATGCGGCTCACCCTCGGCGATCTTTTTGCCGAAATCGATGACCGCGATGCGGTCGACGACGGCCAGCAGCGCATGCACGACATGCTCGATCCAGATGATCGATATGCCCTGCGCGCGCACCTTCTTGATCGCCGCCACCAGTTCTTCGCATTCCGGTTCGGTCAGGCCGCCTGCGATCTCGTCGAGCAGAAGCAGTTTCGGTTCGCTGGCCAGCGCGCGCGCCATCTCCAGCCGTTTGCGCTCCAGAAGCGTCAACTGCCCGGCCAGCACGTTGGCCTTGTGCGACAGCCCGGTGATATCAAGCACCTCGATGGCGCGCGCCTCGCTTGCGCGCTCGGAAATGCCGCGCCCGAAGGCGGCGCCGACCAGCACGTTCTCATAGGTGGTCATGCCGACGAAGGGGTGCGGGATCTGGAACGAGCGGCCGATGCCGCGGTGGCAGCGGGTGCGCGCGGCCATGCGCGTCACGTCCATTCCGTCGAAACGGATGGTGCCGGCATCCGCCTGCACCATGCCTGCGATCAGGTTGAACAGCGTCGTCTTGCCGGCGCCGTTCGGCCCGATGATGCCGAGCGCCTCGCCCTCGGCGAGCGACAGCGAGACGCCATCGGTCACCTGCAGGGCGCCGTAGCGTTTCGACAGATCGGAGACGGTGAGGAGATCGGTCATGCTTCGAATGACGGGAGCACGAGACAAAATTTGATACGCCTGTTGTAGGCGCCCCCCTCTGTCCTGCCGGACATCTCCCCCACAAGGGGGGAGATTGGCCTGCATCGGCGACGTGCGAAATCTCCCCCCTTGTGGGGGAGATGTCCGGCAGGACAGAGGGGGGCGCGAAGGATCACGACTGCTACTGGGTCAAGCAGCCTCTACCCCAGCAGAACCAGCTCGCCGCCGACCGGGATTTCCGGCGCCATCGTGTTGGTGGTGATGACGAGTTCGAGCTTGTCGCCCTGCTTCTGCCACTGGCCGCCGACCAGCGGCGTCTTGGAGACGTTCTTGACCGGACCCTTCGACCAGTCCACCGCACCGACGATGGTCTTGAGCGAGGTGGCGCGGATCGCCTCGACGATCGCCTCGGGGCTCTCGAGGTCGGCGGCGCGCTTCACGACGTCCGACACCACCTCGTAGAGCGCGTGGCGGAAGCCGAGAGGCTGGGTCCATGGCTTGCCGGTCGACGCCGTCCAGCCATCGGCCAGCGCCTTGGCGCTCTCGCCGGTCAGCGTCGACGAGAAGGGATGGCTCGGCGACCACCAGATTTCCGACGAAAGGCCGTTGCCGCGTTCGCCGAGCGTCTCGATGACCGACGGGAAGAGCAGCGCCTTGCCGATCGTGACGATCTTGGGCTTGAAGCCCTGCTGTCCGGCCTGCGCCCAGAAGGTGGCGAAGTCCGGCGGGATCATGACGCCGGTGACGATCTCGGCATTCGCCGCCTTGAAGGCGGAAATCTGCGCCGAGAAATCGTCGGTCATGGTCTGGTAGCGGCCGGGATCGGTCAGCGTGAAGCCGGCGGCGGCCAGCGGCTTGGGGAAGCCGAGTTCCGGGTCGCCCCAGGCATTGCCGTCGGCGTCGTTCGGGAAAAGCCCGCCGACCGACTTGGCCACGCCCGGGTGATCCCACAGCGCCAGGAAATTTCCGATGACGTCTTCGAGGCCCCAGAAGAAGTGATAGGTCGATTCGAACCCTGTATCCGGCTTGCCGCCGCGGCCGAAGAAATAGGGCTGCCAGGGGCAGTCGGTGGTGATGCAGGGCGTGCCGTTGACCTCTGCCTGGTCGGCGACCGGGTTGGTCGTCTCCGGTGTCGCCGCGCCGAGCAATATGTCGACCTCCTCGTCGAGGATCAGCTGCGAGGCGACTTCTGCGGCGCGGTTGGGGTTGGACTGGCTGTCGCGGACAAGGATTTCGATCTCCCACGCCTTGCCGTTGTTCTGGATGCCGCCGGCGAACGCCTTGTTGATCCCGGCGATGATGTAGTCGTCGGCCTCGGCGAACGAGGCGAGCGGACCGGTCTTGGGGCTGACATAGCCGACCTTGAGCTTCGGCGTCTGGGCATAGGCCCGGGTCATGGTCAGCAGTGCCGGCGCGGCGAGCGCCGCTCCCGCCGTGGTCTTCAAGAATGTCCGGCGCGAAAGTCCGGCGCGATGCCTGTATGCGGTCATGGTTTCCTCCCAGAAATCCTGTTGTGCCGTTCGAAAGATGTCGCTTGTTGTGCCTGCTCGTCCCTGTGCTTCAGATATCCTCGCTCCGACGATAGATCACGAAAGCCGAAGCGCAAAATGATGCTTTCCTGAACAGTCCGTTCTGCGGCGCGGCCATGGCCGAACAGGCGGACCGCGCTAGCCACTGCCACCTCCGGGCGGCTTGGACGCCGAGCCGAAGTTCTTGAGATAGGAAAAGACGGTCGCCCGCAGCGCCTGCGCTTCGGCGTCCGTCCAGCGGCGAAACCCTTCTCCCGCCTTCATGCCGAGCTTTCCGGATGCGACCAGATCGGCAAGATAGGGAGACGGATCCGGCGACCGGTCGAGATGCCTGAGCACGACATTATGAATGTCGAGCGTGAGGTCCGTACCGACGAGATCGGCGTTTTCCAGTGGTCCCAGCACTGCCAGCCGGCGCCCGAAACTCGCCTTGACGACGGTGTCGACGGTTTCGGCATCCGCGATGCCTTCCGCGACGATGGCGATCGCATCGCGCCACAGAGCATGCTGCAGCCGGTTGCCGACGAAGCCCGCAACGTCCTTCTTGACGTGCACCGGCGTCTTGCCGACCGAAGCCAGCAGGTCGATCATGGTGGCGATGGCGTCCGGTGCGGTGTCCGGCGCGCCCACCACTTCGACCAGCGGCACCAGGAAGGGCGGGTTCCACCAATGTGTGCCCAGGATTCGCTCGGCGGTTGGCAGTGCCTCGGCAATCTGGCCGATCGGGATGACCGACGTGTTGGAGCAGAGCAGCGCATCGCGGTCCGCCATAACAACGAGATCGGCAAAGATTGCTCGCTTCAATGCGAGTCTTTCCGGCGCCGCCTCGATCACCACGCTGGCGCCCGAAACCGCCTCCGCCAGATCGGCAAAGCCATCCACCCGCTCTTCCGCGCCGCCGGGCAGGCCGAGGTCGGCGAGGTTCTTCGCGATGCGGGCGCGCAGGCTGTCGAGCGCGGCCTGCTGCGCGTCGAACACGCGCACCTGGTGGCCAGCGGCGGCAAAGACCTGCGCAATGCCATGGCCCATCAGCCCGGCCCCGACGATCGCGATGGATTGTTTAGCCACGCTGCTCACCCGGCCGTGTACCCGCCATCGGCATAAAGCGTATGGCCGGTATAGAAATCCGACGCGCGGGACGCCAGGAACAGCAGCGGTCCCGCCAGATCCTCCGGCTCACCGAGCCGCCCCTTGGGCACCCGGGCCAGAAAGCCCTTGCGCACCGCCTGTGCGTTCTCCGTGTCCTCGAACATCCAGGCGGTCAGCGGCGAGCGAAACACGGTCGGCGCGATCGCGTTGACCGTGATGCCTGTCGGACCGAGTTCGCAGCCGAGCGCGCGCGTGATGCCGTCGATGGCGGCCTTCGAGGCGCAATAGGCGGTGTAGCCCGCCGGATGCCCTAACAGTCCCCGCGCCGACGACATCAGCACGATCTTGCCGCCGTCGCCCTGCTTGAGCATCTGCGCCGTCACGGCGCGCGCCATCAGCCAGGACTGCGTGACATTGGCGTCCATCACGTCGAGAAAGCGCTCCGGCGCCATGTCGGTGATCTTTGCGACGTCGTTCTTGCCCGACGCCACGACGAGGATGTCGACGCGGCCGAAGGCCTCCACGGCCCGATCAATGATTGCATCGCAGGCCGCCTCGTCCGACGGACGTGCATTGACGGTCTCGACCTCGGCGCCCGCCTCGCGGCAATGCGCGGCGGTTTCCTCCAGCGCCTCGGCCTTGCCGGCGACCAGCACGAGCCTGGCCCCCGCCCCAGCCAGGATGGCCGCCGCCAGCGCCCCGAAGGCGCCCGACGCGCCGGTGATCACCGCGACCTTGCCGGAGACGTCGAAGAGCGAGAGGGGGTTTTTCAGGATGTCGCTCATGCCGCACCCCCCTCTGGCCTGCCGGCCATCTCCCCCTCAAGGGGGGAGATCAGGCGCTCCACCTCGTGCGCCCAACCTGCAGTGCTGCCAAGAGGATCGAAAGGACGAAGGGAGTGATCTCCCCCCTTGAGGGGGAGATGGCCGGCAGGCCAGAGGGGGGTGCGCGAGTGCGCCTTCAAATCCAATGTGTACATAATCACCTCACCCCCGGCGGATAGGGAATGACCACGAGCATGGCGCAGACATGGTTCGAGCGGTTGACGATCTCGCGCACCTCGCCAGGCGCAATCGTGCAGGAATCGTATCTGCCAAGCACGATCTCGATACCGCCGGCGATGACGGTCATCTCGCCCTCCAGCACGACATAGACCTTCTCGAACGGCGTTGAGTCAGGCCCTGCCCCGCCGCCCGGCAGGAACTGCGACAGGCCGACCCACTGGTTGGTCGGCCCGCCATCCTCGAAACCCTGCAGCCTAAGGCCAACGACGCCACGATGGTTCGGCGCCTCGTAGGGTTTTGCCTCGGCAAAGCGACGGCTAAGCATCAGAACGCCTCGCCGGGCTCGATGCGGTACTTCTGGCCCTTGTCGATCATGGCGACGAGCCGGATGATGCAGCCGTCGCCGCGATCCCAGTTGATCGGGAAGAAGGCGAAGGTGCAGCGCTTGCCGGTGACGGCGTCGAGATCGCCGCCGACATTCTCGATGCCCAGGATCCCAGCCTTGAAGATCTTCTGGTGCACCGGCTCCCACTCCGGGAACGCGTCCTTCCAGTCGATGCCGCCCGACCACTCCTTGTACTCCGCCGCCAGGTGCGGCAGCAGCGGGCCGTTGCGCTGCGGGCCGATGGCGGTGGCCAGCGGATGGTCGTTGGCCTGCGTGTCGTGGCCGACGACCTTGACGCCCTTCTCGATCATCCAGTCGGCCGCCGACGGCACGAAGCCCGGGCAATACGGGAAATAGTCGCCGTCCTCGTAAAACTTGTGCCAGCCGGTGTTGATGATCAAAACGTCGCCCTTGCGGATCGCCTTGCCGCAGGCCTTTTCGAGGTCGTCATAGGTGATCTGTTCCCACTTCTTCTTGGGAATCGAGACCACGATGCCGGAGCCGAAGAAATGCGGCAGCGGTACCTCGTCGATGAAGGGCGTGCCCTGCACGACATGCGCCGGCGCATCGATATGGGTGGTGACATGCATGGTCGTGGTGATCGTCTGCGACAGCACGCCGGACTTGGCCATGTAATGCATGCGCTCGATGCGCACGTCGCGGAAATACGGCCAGTTCGGGCACTGGAAGCCAAAACGGTGCGACAGGTTGTAGAACTCGATGCCCATCGGATTGTCCAGATTATCCTGGAATTCGATGCCGCGCACGGTGATCGACATTGGCGATGCTCCTCCTGCGCCGCGCATGGCGCGGCGTCTTTCCGACCCGATGTGGTGACGGCTCCTCCCGAGCAGTCTCTATTGCCATGTGATACAGATGTACTGTATTGCAGTCAACATGTACCGCATCGTGGTTCACTGGCGTGTGAACACCGATCCGCCAGCTTCGCACAGGAACCGGAATGCCCAAACCCAGGACGGACGAGCCCCGCAACGGCATCCAGGTGATCGCACGCGCCGCCGCGGTGCTGCGCGCGCTGAAGGGCTCGGCGGCCGGCATGAGCCTCGGCCAGATCGCCGAGCGGATCGGCCTGCCGCGCTCGACGGTGCAGCGCATCGTCAGCGCCTTGCAGGCGGAACGGCTGGTGACCGTGTCGGCAGCGGGCTCCGGCATAAGGCTCGGTCCTGAACTGCATGCGCTGGCCGAATCCGCGCGCCTGCCCGTGATGGAGATGGTGCGACCGCTGCTCCGGGACCTGTCGCGCCGCACCGAGGAGACGGTCGACCTCTCGGTGCTGCGCGGCAACGCGCTTGTCTTCATCGACCAGATCCCGGGCACGCAGCGGCTGCGCGCGGTGTCCTCGGTCGGGGAAGCATTTCCGCTGACGACGACGGCCAACGGCAAGGCGTGCCTGGCGCTTATGGAGGATGCAGACATCGCACGGCTGGCGAGCGCCGAATGGGCCGCATCAGGCTCGCCACGCGACCTCGCCGCCTTCATGGCCGAGATCGAGACGATCCGCGCATCCGGCGTCGCCATCGACCAGGACGAGCATACGGCGGGCATTTCCGCCGTCGGCATCGCGTTCCGCGACTGGAAGGGCGACCTCCAAGCCGTGTCGGTCCCCACCCCATCGGCCCGCTTCGCGAGCGACAGGGCTATGCTGGTCCGCGCCATCGCCAAGCTCCGTCGCGACATCGAGGCCCTCGTTTCCGGCTGACCGGCTCTGGTCTCCGGCCACAAGTGGCTGGATTTGTTAAGCCGGCACAGCATATGGGTGACCATGATCGTCACCACCCTGCGCCTTGCCGCCTGGCTCCTCGTCGCCCTGATCTGCATCTCCACACTCGGGCCCATCGGGGCGAGGCCGATCACCGGCCTGCCCGTCAACATGGAGCGCTTCCTGGCTTTCCTCGTCACCGGCGGTGCCTTCGGACTGGCCTATGCCCACCGCCCGATGCGCTCGATCCTGCTGATCGTCGGCGTCGCAGCGCTGTTCGAACTGGCGCAGCACCTCGTGCCCGGACGGCACGGCGTGCTGCGCGACTTCCTGTTCAAGGGCGCGGGCGGCGGCTTGGGCGTGATGGCCGGCGCCCTGTGCGCCAGGACGCTGTCGATCGGACAGCGAAAAGACTGAGATCCTATGCCGGACGGTCCGGCGTCGCCGTCCTGACGAAATCGTCGATCTGGCTCTGCAGCCTGTGCAGAAAGGCAAGCTGCGCGTCGAGCGCCTTGAGGCGAGAGCGCGAGCGAGCCATGGAGCGGGTCAGTTCGTCGACCTGCACGCCCATCTTCTTGCTGTTCCGGTTTTCCAGCGCCTGCAGGGAAAAGGCGGCATCGGCAGCGACGCGGCCATAGCGCGCGTTGAGACCCTCTTTCTCGCGCTCGATCTGGCCGACCAGATCCGCCATCGTGCCATTCAGGAGCTTGAGCCGGGTCTCGTCGGTCTCCCGGTCGCGGTTGGGGTTCCGGGACTTGAAGCCGAACAGTGCCATCGTGTCGCTTTCCTGCCGAAGGGAATCGATCTCATCTATGGCGCGGCACCGCCTCCAAATCAAATGCCGCATCGCCGCAACCGCCATCAAACGTGGCTTGTCAGTGCGGATGCTCTCCCAAGGAGATGGATGGTGTCGGGTGCCCGACGCTGTGCGTCGGCGCGACCACCGCTATCCCTGCCTGACGATGGCGCCGATCGCATTGACCAGGAGCCGCGCCGCCGTCAGCGCCGACAACGCGCCGATATCGGCCGGCGGATAGAGTTCGACCAGATCGAATCCCGCGATGTTTCCTCTCTTCCCGACGCCGCCGATCAGGTCGATCACCTGCGTGTATGTGAGGCCGCCGGGCGAAGGCGCCGCCACGCCTGGCATGATGCCGGGATCGAGTCCGTCACAGTCCAGCGTGACGACGACCCGTGCGCCGTGCGGGATATGCCGCAGCGCCGCTTCGACACCCTCGGCATGAACCGCGCGGGCGGCGACGAGCCGGCTGCCGTAGCGGTGCGCGGCATCGACTTCGCTCTTGCGCGCGCTGCCGACGCCCCGCATCCCGACCTGTACAATGCCCGCGACATGCGGCATCTCGCTGATCCGGCGCATCGGGTTCGAATAGCCAAAGCGTTCGCCCCGGACCTCGTCGCGCCAGTCGATATGGGCGTCGATCTGCAGGACCCACACCGGCCCGCGATCGGCAAATCCGGCCAGGAACGGAATGGGCACGGAATCGTCGCCGCCGAGCAGGATCGGAACGGCCGGCAAGGCCAGGATCTCGCGGGTCTTCGCCTCGATCCGCGCGCGATTGGCTTCATTGTCGTGCATGACGGTCAAGATGTCGCCCAAATCAATGCAGGAGACCGGGCCGCCGTCGAAAAGCGGTCCGCCGAGATCGAAATCCCAGGCGTCGAGAAGCGCCGCATCTGCCTGGCTGGCGGCACGGATGGCGTTGGCCGCCAGCTCATATCCGATGCTGTCCTCGCCAGGATAGGTGCTGCCATGACCGGCGCCGAAGATGACGGCACGCGGGGTGCTGCCATCGGCGAGACGATCCGGCAGACCGAGAAACGATGCCGATATGGTCATGGTCGCTCCTTCAGGCGCGGGATTACGGCGCCGAGCGGCCGGGCACCAGTTCCAGCGGGAGAAGATACTCGCGCTGCTCGAATGAACCATGCTCCAGCCGGTAGAGGATGGCGGATGCCGCCGTCACCCCAAGCTCATAGGCGCGCGAGCGCACGGTCGTCAGTGACGGGTTGGACACACCGGTGAACGGGAAGGCGTTGTAGCCGGTCACCGCGACATCCCGTGGTACCTCCAGCCCACGCGCGGCCAGGAGATTGATAGCGGCAATGGCGATCTGGTCGTTCTGCCCAACGAGTACGTCCGGCACGCCGTGCCGGTCCAGATAGCCACCTATGCCGTCCGTGATCGCCTGGCTGTTGGTCTCGTCGCAGCAGACGAAGTCGAGCTGCACGCCGTGCCGGTCAAAGACCTTCCTGAACCCCGCAACGCGGTGCTCCACCGCCGGCCAGGAAATGTCGGCCATCACCATGACCGCGCGCTTGCAGGGACGCTTCATGACTTCCGCCGCCAGGAGTTCGGCGCCGCCCTGATCGTCCTGGCGCACGAAACAGGCGTCCTGGAGCGTGTCCACGGGACGGTCCTGGATGACCACCAGCGGCTGGCCCAGCCCCGAGGCAAGCTCCATGGCGGCCAGCCTGTCCCCACGCTCGCCACTCGGATTGAGGCAGATCGCATCGACGCCCGACTGCCGTATCAGCGATGATTCTGACAGCTTGCCCGGTCGCACGCCATAGAGCAGGAGACCGAAGCCGTTCGTGTTGAGCTGGTTGCTAAGGCCTGCGACCAGGTTGGTCGTGAACGGATCGGCGAGGAAGCGCGGCGACGGGTCCACGATTGCCAGGCCGACGGCCAGATGCCGTTGCGAGCGAAGGCTGCGGCCACTGCGGTTGGGGCGGTAGCCGAGCTCTCCGATCGCGGCCTCGACCTGCTGCCTCGTGGCCTCGGAAACGCCCACGGTGATGCCGTTCACGACTTTGGATACGGTGGCGATCGAGACGCCCGTCTTCAGGGCGACGCTGCGCAATGTGGGCCGTTCCGGCATCGATCCTCCGCGATTTCCCCTGGTGCTTAATATTGCGGTTGACGCGCGAAAGAAACCACCATAGCTTTTGCATTAAACGTTTAACCAGCGTGACGGGGGACAGGGGTCGCATGAAAACGGAAGAGCTCGCAGGGCTTGCGAAACGGCTCAATTCAGCCATCCTTTCCGACGTTCTGGACAGCATCGGACTGATGGGACAGGCGATGCAGCCCTTCGTGCGGCCGCTCGACGAGAGCCTGACAGTCTTTGGTCGTGCCCGCACGGGCCTCTACATGAACACCTACTCGGTCGAGGAACACGGCAATCCCTACGAGGTGGAGATTGCGCTGGTCGACGACCTCAAGCCGGGCGACATCGCCGTCCTGGCCTGCGACGGACCGACCACGCGCATAGCGCCCTGGGGTGAGTTGCTGACGACCGCCTCCAGCATGCGGGGCGCGTTCGGATGCGTGACGGACGGGCTGGTGCGCGACGTCAGGCTGATCCGCGACATGAAATTCCCGGTCTTTGCCGGCGGCATCGGCCCGCTCGACTCGAAAGGGCGCGGCAAGATGATGGCGATGGACATTCCCGTGTCCTGCGGCGGCGCGCCCGTGCGCAGCGGCGACTTCGTCTTCGGCGATGTCGACGGCGTCGTCGTGATCCCCGCCGAGGTCGCGGATCGCGTCGTCGAGGCGGCTCTGACACGGCTCGAAAGCGAGAGCCGGACAAGGACCGAACTGCTCGATGGCGTTCTGCTGGGCGAGGTCTACGCCAAATACGGGGTGCTTTGAGCGCTCGACAGCCAGGAAATCAATGATTGTTGCAGAAGCCGGGTCTACCGGCCAACGACCCAGAGCAAATCCAGAGAGGTGAAACGAGAATGACCGTTCAATTCAAGATCAGTGCCGTGGCCGCAGCGCTTCTGGCACTCAGTGTGACTGCGGCTTCGGCAGCAGACTTTACCATCCGCGCCAGCCATGCCGAATCGACGGACAGTCCCCTCCACAAGGGGTGGCTGGTGTTCGAGGCCTATGTCGAGGGCGCCAGCGGCGGTGCCATCGACGTCGAGGTCGCGCCAGCCGGCCAGCTCGGCTCCATGACGGACTCGCTGGAGCAGGTGAAGGCCGGCGCCATCCAGATGGCGCACAGCGACGAGCAGGTCATGAGCACTTTCTACAAGCCCATGATGATCCTCGCGACGCCCTATCTCTTCAGCAACGATGTGGAGGGGATGGATTTCGTCGACAGCCCCTTCTTCACCGGCGTGCGCGACACGATGGCCAAGGAATCCGGCATAAGGCTGCTGGCTGCCGCCTCCTACGGCTTCCGCAACTTCACCAACAAGGTGCGCCCGATCAAGTCGGCCGCCGACATGGCCGGCATCCGCATGCGCGTGCCGCCGAGCCCGATGTCCCTCGAAATGGTCAAGGCAATGGGCGGTTCGCCGACACCGGTGCCGTGGGAAGAGCTTTACGGCGCCATGCAGTCCGGCGTGGTCGACGGTCAGGAAAATCCGATCGGCGTGGCGCTCGACTATTCCTTCTACCAGGTCCAGAAATACATGACGCTGGACAGTCACCAGCTCGGCCTCAACACCTTCATGATCAATGAGGCCTTCTTCCAGAGCCTGTCTCCGGAGCAGCGCGCGATCGTCGTTACCGGCGCAAGGATGGGGGCGGCCACCGAATTCGGCGAGCGCAACTATCAGGCGCGCGTCACGGCGGTGGACAAGTTGCGTGAACTCGGCATGGAAATCTACAGCCCGACGCCTGAGGAAGCGGCCACCTTCCGCGACGCGGTGCGCGAGCCGATGCAGGCCTATCTCAAGACCGAACTGGAACCGGCCTTTGTCGAGGCGGTCTATGCCGAGCTCGAGGCTGGACGGGCCGCCGCCAAATAACCCTCGGTTCACAATAACGGCCCGGCCAATGCCGGGCCGAAAAAAGGGGCTCGGATGTCCGTCCTGCGTAATGTCGATCGCGTCATCGACGCTGCTCTCGTTCTCGCGCTCCTCGTGATCTCGGCCTCGCTGGTGGCGCAGGTTGCCCTGCGCTACCTCGCCCATTCGCCGCTGCCCTGGCCCGAGGAACTGTCCCAGTTCCTGCTCGTGGCCATCTCCTTCTTCGGCATGTACCGCGCCTTCGAGCATGACGGGCACATCGCGTTGAAGTGGATGCCGCGCCACTGGCGGGTCCAGCGCTACCTGCGGGCCATCGGCCTGATCTGCGTCATGGCATTCCTGGTCTATATCGGCTGGGGCGGATGGAGCCTCGCGCAGGCCGCATGGCACCAGCCATCCACGGCGCTCAGGTTGCCGATGGCGGTCCCCTATCTCGTCATCCCGATCACCTGCGCCCTGTCGCTGATCGCGATCGGCACCTCCATCTGGCGCATCCTGACCGGGCGCGAAGACGGCGCCTCCGGCGCCCGCGATGGAGCCGTCTGATGACCGTCCTGCTTGTCGTCATCCTGTTCGGCATCCTGCTTGCGATCGAAACCCCGATCGCCTTCGCGATCGGCGTCACCGCCTTCGTCGGGCTGATGATCACCGGCATCGGCAACGAGGCGATCTCGGCGCAGCGCGTCTTTGCCGGCATGAACAGCTACGGCCTGCTGGCGCTGCCTCTGTTCATCCTCGCCGGAAACCTGCTGGTTGCCGGCGGCATCATCCACCGGCTCGTCGGCTTCATCGACCTCCTGGTCGGCCGGGTCCGGGGCGGGCTCGCCTATGTCAACCTTCTGGCCAATCTGATGATGGCCGGCCTTTCCGGCTCGGCCACCGCCGACACCGCCGCGCTCGGCTCGGTGATGACGCCGATGATGAAGGAGCGCGGCTATTCGCCGGACTTTGCCGCCGCACTGACGGTTTCGGGTGCGATCGTGGCACCGATCCTGCCGCCCTCCATCATCATGGTGATCTACGCGATCCCGACAAAACTCTCCATTGGCGCCCTGTTCTTCGCCGGCATCCTGCCGGGCCTGCTGATTATCCTCCTGCTGGCGGTCTACGTGGCGCTCGTCGCCAAGCGCGTCTCCCCGCCGGTCGTGCATGTCGAGCGCCAGGGATCCTTCGCACGGGCCTGCCTCGACGCCCTGCCCGTCCTGCTCGCGCCGGTCATCATCGTCGGCGGCGTCAGGGGCGGTGTCTTCACCGCCACCGAAGCGGCCGCCGTCCTGGTCGGCTACGCGCTCTTCCTGAACATGGTCGTCTACCGCAGCACGGATCTGAAGACGCTGTACGGCGTGTTTCGCGAAAGCGCGCTCACCACGGCAACCGTGATGATCGTGGTCGGCACGTCCAGCCTGTTTGCCTGGTTCCTGGCCATAGAGAACGTGCCCAACGCCGCGCGCATCCTGTTCACCACCATCACGGACAATCCAATCCTGTTCCTGATCTTCGTGAACATCTTCCTGCTCATCATCGGCAGCTTCGTCGACACCGTCCCCGCGATCCTGATCTTCGTGCCCATTCTCCAGCCGACGGCGGTGTCGTTCGGGGTCGACCCGATCCATTTCGCGATCATCGTCATCGTCAACCTGATGATCGGCCTGAACACGCCACCCGTGGGAACCAACCTCTTCGTGATCTCCTCGGTCACGGGGCGGCCGATCGGCGGCATCGTGCGCGCGCTGATGCCTTTCTATGTCGTCATGCTCGTGGCGCTGGTCATCATCACCTACGTGCCCTTCATCTCGCTCTGGCTGCCGCGCGCGGCCGGCCTCATTCCCTGATCAAAAGCAAAGTCCAGTCATGTCTCCATTCATTCTGCACCCCGACCTGCAGTCGCCGCTGCCCGCCGATATCGAAGCCGGCGTCTATGCCGGCCACTATGAGGTGAAGGCCTTCCTGCCCAGCACGTTTGCCACCATCACCGACAGCCTGTGGACCGGCACGTCCGGCCTGGTCTGCTACCACGAGGTGACGGTCGACAGCGCGCTGCTCGACCGGATGCCGAACTGCCGGGTCGTCGTCAGGGCGGGCGTAGGCTTCGACAATATCGACCTGAAGGCCGCTGGCGAGCGCGGCATCGCGGTCTGCAACACGCCGGACTACGGCACCACCGACGTTGCCGATCACGCCATCGCGCTCACGCTGGGCCTGCTGCGCGGCATCACCTTCTACGACCGGGCCATCGCGGCCGATCCGGTCAAGGGCTGGCGATTCGAGGATGCGCCCCACATCCGTCGCCTCTCCACCCAGGTCTTCGGCGTCGTCGGCCTCGGCAGGATCGGCACGGCGGCGGCACTGCGGGCCAAGGCGCTCGGCATGCGCGTCGTATTCTTCGATCCCTATCGATCCACCGGCACCGAACTGTCGCTCGGCCTGGAGCGGATGGCGTCGTTGAAGGCGTTGCTCGCGGTCGCCGACGTCGTCTCGCTGCACACGCCGCTCTCCCCGGAAACCCATCATCTGATCAATGAAGAGACGCTGGCGCAGATGAAGCCCGGCGCCGTGCTGATCAACACGGGCCGTGGCGGCTGCGTCGATCTCGAGGCGCTGACCCATGCCCTGATGTCGGGACACCTGGCCGCCGCCGGCCTCGACGTCCTCGAGGCGGAACCGCCATCGGCCGCCGATGCCCTGATGACCGCCTGGCGCGCGCCAGGCTCGCCGATCCGCGATCGCCTCATCGTGACGCCGCATGCCGCCTTCTACAGCCCCTCCTCGCTGATCGACCTGCGCTTCAAATCCGCATCCACCGCGCTCGGCTACCTCAGGACCGGCGATTCCATCGACTGCGTCAACCGTCCCCTCCTCGACCTGGACAAGGCGGCGGTGCGCGCGGCGGCAGCCGGCAAGTGACGGGGGCCGTCCGATGCGTGCATCCCGATATTTGAAAGGCTCCTGCTCATGACCACCTGCAGCTTCACCCGATCCGCCGAGCGGGTCCGATCCGCGGCCCTCGTGGCGCCGGGCGGCGTCAACAGCAATTTTCGCCTCGGCGTGGCGCCGACGCCGCTCGTCTTCGAGCGTGGCGAGGGCGCCTACCTCGTCGACATCGATGGAAACCGGTTGATCGACTATTATCTCGCGCTCGGCCCGATGGTGCTCGGACACAGTCCCCGCGACGTGATCGACGCGGCCAAGCGCCAGCTTGATATCGGCCTCCTCTATGGCGGGCAGAGCGAGCTCGAATACCAGGCGGCCGCGAAACTGGTCGACATGGTCCCCTGTGCGGAGCGGGTGCGGTTCTGCGGCAGCGGCACGGAAGCCGTGCAGCTTGCGCTGAGACTGGCGAGAGCAGCCACCGGACGCAGCACGGTGATCAAGTTCGAGGGCCATTATCACGGCTGGATGGACAGCACGCTGTGGAGCACCAGCACGCCCCAGGATCAGCTCGGGCCCGAAGATGCGCCGGTCAAGCGGCACGCGAGCGCGGGCCAGGACCTTCCGGCCGGAGAGAATCTCGAAGTCATGTCGTGGAACCGCGCCGAGCCCCTGGTCGCCCGGCTCGCCAGGGGTGACGTCGCCGCCGTGATCATGGAAGCCACCATGTGCAACAGCGGCGGCGTCTTCGCGGCGCCTGGATACCTGGAGGCCGTGCGCGACGCCTGCACGCGCCGCGGAACCATCCTCATCTTCGACGAGGTCATCACCGGCTTCCGCATCGCCGCGGGCGGCGCGCAGGAGCGGCTCGGCGTCATCCCGGACCTCGCGACCTTCGCCAAGGCGATCGCCAACGGCTTCAGCGTGGCCGCGGTCGCCGGGCGGGCCGCCATCATGGACCGGCTGGTCGACGGCACGATCCTGCACGGCGGAACCTACAACGCGCAGCCGATGGCCATGGCCGCGGCACTCGCCACCATGGAGCGCCTTTCCAAGCCCGGCGCCTATGACGGCATGGAGCGCCAGGGCACACGGCTGATGCAGGGCATCGCAAGTGCCTTCGCCGATGCCGGGCTCCCGGTGTTCATCGGCGGCTATCCGCAGATCTTCACGGTCAATCTCGGCCTGACCGAGAACCCCGTGAACTATCGCGGCCTCGCCAGGGTGGACAAGGCCGGATATCGCAAGTTCACGGCGGCGCTGCTGAAGCACGGCGTGCGTGCGCTCGAGCGCGGCGCCTGGTTCCTGTCGACCGAGCACGACGAAGCGGTCGTGGACGCGACTCTGTCGGCGGTCCACGCGGCCCTGGCCGACGTGGCACCGGAACTGGCGCATCCGGAAGTCCTGAAGACCACCCCCTACCCCGCTCGGAAGTAGGCGCGCAGCGCCAGCACCACTGCTTCGCGCCTGCGCGTGCTTCATCGCAACATGGGAACCCAACCGGCCCCCCCGGATTGAGAAAGGTAGCCTGAAAAGGAGACCTGCGATGAACGGCAACCTGCCAGACCCGAACAACCCGGTGCCGACACCGGGCAATCCATATCCGGAGCCGGCGCGTCCATCCACGCCGCCCGAGGCCCCGCAGCCCGTTGACGCACCCGGCATCCCGCCGCCGACGCCCGACCCCATCCCGTCTCCCGGCGAGGAACCGGTCCAGGTGCCGCCGGGAACGCCGCCAGAAATTCCGGGCCAGCCGAGCTTTCCGGCGCCGACCGCCGCCCGTCTGGTGGCGCTGGCCGCCGTGTTGCTGTGCTGGCCGGCGAGCCTTGCCATGGCGCAAACATCCGATGGCCCCGGCACCAGCGGCGGCGCGACCATTCCATGCCAGGTCGATCCGGGTGGTGATCAGGAAAACCCGAGCGGCGGAGATGCCCGGCCATCGCTCGAGGAATGCAACGGCGTTCTGGTCCCGCCGGTGATCGGCGATCAGGAGATCGTCGAGCCGCCGCCCAATACGGGGACCACGCCGGTGATCCCGCCCGGTTCATTGCCGCAACAACCCACGGACCAGAATCCGCAGTGATGGCGCCCGGTCGGCGTAACAGCGCGAAACGTGTGCGAAGAGCCCGTCGGTCGATTGCGGAACACACGCATCGTGTTTGTTGCCATGGACAGCTTGTACGCAATCGGCGCATCGCCATACAAGTGTGGACTTGCCCGGCACTATCTCTGCGACAGATGCGGCACGATCAGGTCCGTTGCCACGGCGATATCATTGATGATCGCCGTCTCTGTGGCATCGCCGTCGCGCCGCGCCAGTCCGTCGATGATGGCCTCGTGCTTTTCGAGCACGTCATGGCGGTCGATGGCCGTCGGATAGTGATGCAGGGACGGCCCGATGCGCGTCCACAATGTCTCAATCATCGCGAGCAGCGCCGGGCGTCCGGCCTGCGAATAGATGGCGAAGTGAAAGCGGTAGTTTTCGGCGAGATAGAGATGCGGGCGCTCGATCCGGCCCATGCCATCGTTGATGCGCCGCAGGGTGTCGATGCTGGCAGGCGCGATCATGGCCGCCGCCAGGCATCCTGCAAGCCCTTCCAGCCGTTGCCGGATCTCGGTCAGCTCGCGATACTCGCTTGCGGTTGGGTCGCGCAGGAAAAAGCCGCTCTGCGGCCGACCGTCCAGCACCCCGTCGGCCTCCAGCCGCTTCAGCGCGTCGCGCACCGGCTGCGCGCTGACCTTGAGCTGTGCCGCCAGCGACCGGCTGGTCAGGGTCGCGCCCGGCGCGATCAGCCCGCTCATGAGCCCGAGGCGGATGCTGCGATAGACCTGCCGCTCGACCGGCTCAGCCAGGGCGGCGTCGATCGGCGTCAGCGCGGGAGCCGCGTGTTGCACCCGGCCGCGGCGGGGCTTGCGCGGTGCCTCGTCATCTGTCAGGGCGGCGTCCCCCTCTCTCCAGTTAATTTCTGCGATATCAGATTGACAGGCCCGCCGCCATGGGGGTTATTATTGCTATATCAGAACACAGGCCGGCATGCCGCCGGATCCCGGGGGCTCGGGCTTGGCCACACCGTCCACTGCGCAAAGGGTATTGGTCACCGCGGCCGGAGGCGGCGCAGGACGCGTGATCGCGTCGCGCTTCCATGCCGAGGGCGCGCGGGTCGTGGCCTGCGACATCGATGGCGCCGGCCTTTCCGCGCTCGAGGCAGAGTGCCCCGGCCTGAAGGGCATCGCGGCCGATGCCGGCGACGAGCGCGCTGTCGCGGGCATCTTCGACACCATGATGGCGCGTCTCGGCGGCATCGACGTTCTGGTCAACAATGTCGGCATCGCCGGACCGACGGCCGCCGCCGAGGACGTGACGCTCGACGCCTGGAACGAGACGCTGCGCGTCAACCTCACCAGCCATTTCCTGTTTGCCCGCGCCGCCATCCCGTCGATGAAGGCGCAGGGCAGCGGCCTCATCGTCAACATCTCGTCGGGCAGCGCCACCGTCGGCCTGCCGCTTCGCCTGCCCTATGTCGTCTCCAAGGCAGCCGTGCTCAGCATGACGAAAAACCTGGCCCGCGAACTCGGCCCCTTCGGCATCCGCGTCAATGCGATCCTGCCCGGCGCCATCCGCGGCGCGCGCATCGAGCGCGTCGTTGCCGCCAAGGCCGAGGCGCTCGGCGTTCCCGCGGCCGACTACGAGCGCTCCCTGCTGCGCTACATCTCGATGCGCTGCATGGTCGAGCCCGACGACATCGCCGCCATGATCCAGTTTCTCGCCTCGCCGGGCGGCCAGCGCATTTCAGGGCAGCTGATCGGCGTCGACGGCAACATAGAGTGGGAGGAATAGATGCGCGGCAAGGTCGCAATCATCGGCACCGGGCTGATCGGACGCGGCTGGGCGGCAGCTTTCGCGCGTGGCGGATGGGATGTCGCTCTGTGGGACGCGACGCCGGGTGCGGCGCAAGCCGCGGTTCCGGCCATCGAGCGCGCCATCGATGATCTCGCCGCCCTCGGGCTGGTCGACGATGCACGCGGCGCCAAGAAGTCGGTGCGCCTGGCGCAGGACCTTCGCGAGGCGCTGGACGGCGCCGATTACGGTCAGGAGAGCATTCCAGAACGCGTCGACCTGAAGCGCGACCTGTTTCTGGCTATGGACGAGCTGGCCTGCTGCGACGAAACCATCCTCGGCAGTTCGACCAGCACCTTTGCCGGCAGCCGCTTCCTGTCCGACGTGCCAGGCCGCGCCCGCTGCATCGTGGCGCATCCGGCCAATCCGCCGCATCTCATGCCGGCGGTCGAGGTTGCGCCGTCGCCATGGCATGATGCCGAGACGGTCGAGCGGACCTGCGCGCTGCTTGCCTCCATCGGGCAGGTACCCGTCGTCGTGCATCACGAGATCGAAGGCTTTGTCATGAACCGCCTGCAGACAGCGGTCGTCAACGAGGCGATCTCTCTCGTCGCGAAGGGCGTGGTCGATCCCGCCGGCCTCGACGCCATCATGAAGCACAGCCTCGGCCTGCGCTGGGCCTTCATGGGACCCTTCGAGACCATGGACATGAATGCGCCGTCGGGCTTCCTCGACTACGCCACCCGCTACGGCGCGCTTTATGAGGCGATGGGCCGCGACCTGCATGTCGCCGATCCGTGGGACCCGGTCGCGCTGCAGAAGATCGAGGACGTCCGCAGGGCGGCCACGCCATCCGATGCCGTCGCCGACCGCATGCTCTGGCGCGACCGCGCCTTGATGCGGCTGATGGCGCTCAAGAACACCGTCAACGAAAAACCGGGGCAGGAAACAGCATGAGCAACAAGGTCATCATCACCTGCGCGATCACGGGCGGTATCCATACGCCGACCATGTCGCCCTATCTGCCGATCACGCCCGACGAGATCGCTGCCTCGGCAATCGAGGCGGCCGAGGCCGGCGCGGCGATCATCCATCTTCATGCGCGCGACCCCGAGACGGGCAAGCCGAAGCAGGACCCGGACCTGTTCATGCAGTTCCTGCCGCGCATCAAGCAGTCGACCAACGCCGTCCTGAACCTCACCACCGGCGGCGGCCTCGGCATGACGCTCGACGAGCGGCTTGCGCCGGCCCACCGCGCGCACCCGGAGGTGACCAGCCTCAACATGGGCTCGATGAACTTTTCGGTCGCCCAGCTTGCCGGCAAGCAGCAGGCCTGGAAGCACGACTGGGAGAAGGCCTATCTGGAGAGTTCGTGGAAATCGATCTACCCCAACACGTTCGACATGATCGAGCGGGTGATGGTCGAGGTCGGCCAGGCCTACGGCACGCGCTTCGAGTTCGAGTGCTACGACATCGGCCATCTCTACAATCTCAAGCAGTTCGTCGACCGTGGCCTGGTCAAGCCGCCCTACTTCATCCAGGGCATTTTCGGCATTTCCGGTGGCATCGGTGCGGATCTCGAAAACCTGATGTTCTTCAAGCAGACCGCCGACCGCCTGTTCGGTTCCGACTACAAGCTCTCGGCTTTCGGCATCGGCAAGACGCAGATGGCGTTCCTGACGCTTGCGGCCCTGATGGGCGGCAATGTCCGCGTCGGGCTGGAGGATTCGCTCTATATCGGACGCGGCAAGCTCGCGACGTCCAATGCCGAGCAAGTGTCCAAGATCCGGCGCATCCTGGAGGAGCTCGGCATGGAGATCGCAACGCCCGAGGAAGCCCGCGCCATGCTGTCGCTGAAGGGCGGCGACCGGGTGAATTTCTAGGGCCGAGCGCAGGACGCCGATGCCCTTGGCATAGCTGCCGGACACATGTCCGGCGTGGCGCGCGGAGCCGCCCATAAGCGCCACTGTATCAAATCTTATAGGAACGAGGCTGCCCGGTCAGAGTTCTCTTGGCTCTTCACTGATTCATGCACCGGAGAACACTGACATGGCTACCGAAAAGACACTGGACACCCTCTTCCACGACACGCTGAAGGACATCTATTACGCCGAGCGCAAGATCCTGAAGGCATTGCCCAAGATGCAGCGGGCGGCGCAGTCCGAAGAGCTGAAGGCCGCGTTCGAAAAGCACAAGCAGGAGACCGAGGGGCAGATCGAGCGTCTGCAGCAGGTTTTCGAGCTCATCGGCAAGCGTGCCCAGGGCAAGACCTGCGATGCGATCGAAGGCATCATCGCCGAAGGCGAGGAAATCATGGACGAGTACAAGGGAACCGTGGCCCTCGACGCCGGTCTCATCTCCGCCGCTCAGGCCGTCGAGCATTACGAGATGACCCGCTACGGCACGCTGAAGCGGTGGGCGACCGAACTCGGCATGAAGGACGCCGCTGCGCTGCTGGACGCAACGCTGCAGGAGGAGACCGCGACGGACAGCGATCTGACCAGTCTGGCCGATGCCTCCGCCAACGCCCGGGCCAAGGCAAAGAAGGCCGCCTGAACCGGAGCGCGGCTCGGGATCACCCGAGCCGCGCTCTCGTTTCTTGTCTCTTCCGCGCTGGAATCTAAGTTCCAAAGGCACTTGGTGGAGCATATCGGAACGGGCCGGGAGCGTCTTCGTCATTGACGAACGCGCTCCCGGCCTTCACGCGCTTCGCATGAACGGGTACCGGCGGCCATCCGTTGGCGGCCTGACTACCGCGTCCCGGCGGAAAGCTGCACTGCAGCCTCGTCGATCACGTCGGCGACGACCTGCGGCTGGGTCATGAAGACCGCATGGCTTGCCGCAACCTCCGTGACCGTCGCACCGATGCGCTTGGCCATGCCCTGTAGCATCCGCTGGTCGAAGGCCTTGTCGTCCGTGGCGATCACCGCCCAGCTCGGCCTGGTCCGCCAGGCGGCATTCTCCAGCTTCGTGCCGAAGGACGACATGGCGATCGGCACCTGGGAGTCCCGCATGAAAGCGGCATCCGCATCGCTCGTGTCGTTGGCAAAGCCGACCTTGAACATATCGGGCGTCACGAAGCCGTATCCGTCCGGCGTCGTCTCCAGGAGGAACTCCGGCGGGGTCACGTAACCCTCGTACTGCTGCGCCGTCGTCTCTCCTGCATCGGGCGACAGGGCCGACACATAGACGAGCCCGGCGACGTTCGCGTGGATGCCTGCCTCGGTGATCACCGTGCCGCCCCAGGAATGCCCGACGAGGATGGTCGGGCCGGTCTGCCGGTCGAGGATGCGATTGGTCGCCGCGACATCGTCCGCAAGCGAGGTGAGCGGGTTCTGGACGATCGACACGCGGTAGCCGCGTGCGGTGAGCCTGTCATGGACGCCGCGCCAGCCCGAACCGTCGGCGAAGGCGCCATGCACCAGCACGACGTTGCGGACAGTCTGGTCGTCGGCGATCTTTTCGGCGGAATGAGCGGCTGTGGCGGCCGCAAACCCCAGGGCAGCGGCCGTGGCCGCCAGGCGTGTCGTCTTGGTGATCATCGTCATCTCCTTCGGGTTAATCGCGATATCATTTATCGCGATATGCTTCTACTATCGACTGTGGATTCATCTGTCCAGCATAATTTTTATCGCGATATTCTTTTTTGCGATCGGTTGCGCTACAAGGGTCGCAAAGGAGGCCAATCATGCCGAAGACAAATCCGCCGCTGCCGCTGGACGAGCAGCTCTGCTACGCGATCTATTCCGCCGGCATGGCCATCCAGCGGGTCTACAAGCCGCTGCTCGACGAACTGGGGCTGACCTATCCGCAGTACCTCGTGCTCAACGTGCTGTGGCGCGAGGACAGCCAGACCGTTGGTGGCATCGCCGACAGGCTGGCGCTTGAATCGAGCACCCTGACGCCCCTGCTGAAACGCCTCGAAGTCGCCGGGCTGGTGCGCCGGACACGAAATCCGGCGAACGAAAGGCAGGTGGTGGTGGCACTGACCGAGCAGGGTCGTGAGCTCAAATCCCGAGCCGGCTGCCTTGCCGATGCCCTGCTCTCCGCCTCCGGGCAAAGCCCCACGCATCTGAACGAGATCACCCGCGACGTCCGGGAACTCCGCAACGCCATCTACGCGCATACGGGTAGCTGGAGTTCGACGGCCTGACCTTGCCAGCCTGCGCATCACCACCCCGACCTCCCCTAGACCGTCGGTATCGTTCCGCCGTCGATCACATATTCTGTGCCTGTGATCGTCGCGGCGCGGTCAGAGGCGAGAAAGGCAACCAGATTGGCGATTTCGGCGGGCGCTGAAGGGCGACCGATCGGTATCCCGCCGAGAGCCTCCATGATGATCTTCTTGCCGCCCTCAACGTCGGTGCCGGCAGCCACGCCAAGCCGTTGTGCAAGGTCGACGGACGCCTCGGTCTCGATCCAGCCTGGCGAGACGCGCACGACCCGCACCCCCTTCGGCGAAACCTCCTTCGACAGGGCCTTGCTGTAGGTCGATAGCGCCGCCTTTGCCGCGGCATAGGCTGTCGTGGCATCAGGCAGCGGAAGCAGCCTCTGGATCGACGTCACGTGGATCACCACGCCGCTTGCCTGCGCGACCATGCCCGGGACGAGCTCGCGGTCCAGCCGCACCGCCGCAAACAGGTTCAGGTCCAGTTCCTTCTGCCAATGGCTGTCGCTCAGCGCCGAAAAGCCTCCGCCCGGAGCGGACGATCCGCCGAGCATGTGCACGATGACGTCAACCCCGTCCATCTGTCGACGGACGGCCTCTGCCACCGTCGAACAGCCTTCTCTGGTGGTGAGGTCGGCGGCGACGAATGCCTCGGCCGCGACATGTTCGGTGGCCGAGCGTGCCGTCGTCAGCACGCGCGCGCCCAGGCTGCGAAACAGGTCGACCGTGGCAGCGCCGGCTCCCCTCGTACCGGACGTGATCAGCGCGCGCTTGCCTGAAAGATCAAGAAAGCCGCTCATGCCCCGATCTCCAGCGCCGAGATTGTTTCCCCCTCAAGGGTGAATGCATAGGCGAGCACGGCAGGGCTGCCCGGAAACGCGCCGGTGACCCGCGCCCGGACCCTGGTGACATTCTCTTGGGTCGTTGCCTCGAGCGGTTCGGCCACATGCCGATAGCTGGCCTTGGAGTGCTCCCACCAATGCGCGATGGCATCATGCCCGGAGTGCGAACGGCCCTCGTCACGCAGGGTGGCGTCTGGCGCGAAACAGGCCAGGACTGCCGCGCAGTCGTTTCTTCTGTCTGCTTCGAAATAGGTGCTGATCGTCTGTGGCAAGTGCATGGTCGCTCTCCTTCTCGCTGCTGGCCACCGTGAGATAGCCATCTTTGTGTATGCTGATAATTGGGATAAAAGAGGATGTCGCATTGCGGAAATCGGGATAATGGACCAGCCGGGACTTCGTGATCTGGATGCCGTCATGGCGGTTTCGCGCAAGGGCTCGTTTCGCGCGGCCGCCCTTGATCTGGGCATGTCGACGACCGCATTGAGCAACGCCATCGCCAGGCTGGAGGCGCATCTCGGCGTCCGCCTGTTCAATCGCACGACGCGCAGCGTATCGCTCTCCGATGCCGGGCGCCTGTTCGTCGAGAGCGTCGGGCCTGCCCTCCAGGACATCCATGGTGCCATGGATGCGGCACGCTCGAAGCAGGACATCCCTTCGGGAAGGCTGCGCATCAACGCCTTTGTCAGCGCGGCGCGCGAGATCCTGTCGCCGCTGATCCTGGAGTCGCTCAGGCGCTATCCGCAGGTTCACATCGACCTGGTCACGGAAGGACGGCTTCTCGACATTGTCGCCGAGGGCTTTGATTTTGGCGTGCGTCGCGCCGACCTGGTGCCCAGCGACATGATCGCCGTCCCCTTCGGTCGGCCGCAGCGCCATGTCGTCGTGGGCTCGCCGGCCTATTTCGAGCGCAATGGGATGCCTTCGACGCCGACCGACCTGCTCCGGCAGGACTGCATCCGAGTTCGGCTGCCGAACGGCGCTCTCTACCGCTGGCGGTTCGAGAAGGACGGCGAACCCCTGCTGATCGAGGTGAGCGGTCCGATCACGCTGGACGAGGCAACCCTTTCGCGCGCCGCAGCGCTCGAGGGCGTGGCGCTCGGGTATTTCATGGAGAGCGACGTCCGCGACGACATCGAAGCGGGACGGCTCATCCGCGTCCTCGACGCATGGATGCCTCCGCCGCAGGAACTCTGCCTCTACTATCCGGGACGGCGCAATCCTTCGGCCGCTCACCGGGCCTTCATCGACCTGGCGCGCGAACGCGCCGCCAAGGCCCGACACGGGACGGCCTAGCGCGGCGGCAGCGGCCGACAGACCGTGTCCTTGAGGAGAACTCGACCGCATCTTGATGGGGCCTTCTTGTCCTGCGATGGAGCGCCGTCTCGGCGGGCCAGCTTAAGGCAGCCTTAAGCGAGGAGCCCGAGAAGGAACCGCCACCCAGGGAGTTGCACGAACCGCATGCGCATTCTCATCGTCGAGGACGATCCCACCCTGCGTGACGGGCTGACCGTCGGGCTGAGGCTCGCTGGCTTCAGTCCGGATGCGGTCTCGACCTGCGCCGATGCCGACGCCGCGCTGCGGGCCAGCGACTACGAGGCCGTCGTGCTCGACATCATGCTCCCGGATGGATCGGGCGTCGACCTGCAGCCCGCGCGAGCAGCCGCGCCGCCGCTCGAATAGTTTCAAGAAAACGATTGCAAAAAAACGATACCGTTCTACATGCATCGAAGCGTCGGCCGTCGAGCCGACGCATTTGACCGCATCCGGCGACATTGGTCAGGCGGAAATCGATGGACGTACAATGGCGAGCATCGCAGCACCACGCGTGAAGGGCTTCTTCGACAAGCGTACATTCTCGATCCAGTATGTCGTGAGCGATCCGGCAACCGGACGCTGCGCTATCGTCGATCCCGTGCTGGATTTCGACGAGAAGTCGGGCGCCACCGCGACACGCAACGCAGACGCGATCCTCGGCTATGTCAACGACAATGGCCTGAGCGTCGAATGGATCCTCGACACCCACCCGCATGCCGACCATTTTTCGGCAGCACGCTATCTCAAGGCGAAAACCGGCGCGCCGACGGCGATCGGCGAGAAGGTAGTCGAGGTCCAGAGGCTCTGGAAGGACATCTACAACTGGCCTGGGCTGCCCGCCGACGGCTCGCAATGGGACAGGCTTCTTGCCGATGGCGAGAGCTTTTCGGTCGGGTCGATCCCGGCCAGGGCGATGTTCTCGCCCGGGCACACGCTGGCGTCGGTCACCTATGTCGTCGGCGATGCGGCGTTCGTGCATGACACGCTGTTCATGCCCGACAGTGGCACCGCGCGGGCCGACTTTCCCGGCGGCAGCGCGAGCCGTCTCTGGAAGACCATCCAGGATATCCTGGCCCTTCCGGGCGAAACCCGCGTCTTCACGGGGCACGACTATCAGCCGGATGGGCGCGAGCCGCGCTGGGAGTCGACTGTCGCCGAGCAGAAGGCCGCCAACACCCATATCTCGGCATGCCGCACGCAAGCCGAGTTCGTTGCCCTGCGCGAGGCGCGCGACAGGACGCTTGCCATGCCCAAGCTCATCCTCCATGCGCTTCAGGTCAACATCAATGGCGGCCGCCTGCCGGAGCCCGAGGCCAACGGTCGGCGCTATCTGCGTTTCCCGCTCGACGCGCTCGACAGCGCGGCGTGGGACTGACGCGATGCGGATCGACCCGACCCCTGACGTCGCGGCCATGCTGGACAATGCGGCCGCGGCCGCCGAATTCCTCAAGAAGGTCGCGCACCCGAACCGGCTGATGATCGTCTGCGCGCTGGTCGACGGCGAGCGCTCCGTGCGCGACCTCGAAGATACGCTCGGCATCCGCCAGCCAGGCCTGTCGCAACAGATCGGCGAACTGCGCGAGGCCGGCCTCATCGCCGGGCGCAAGCAGGCGAAGTCGGTCTTCTACCACCTCGCCGATGCCCGCGTGACCGAATTCGTCTCGGTCATGCATCGCCTCTTCTGCCAGCCGGCAGGCCCATCTCCACACACATCCGGAACCGAACAATGACCGAATTCACACCTCTGGCGTCGCTTCTCGGCGGCGCGCTGATTGGCCTTGCCTCCGTCCTGCTGATGGCATGGGAAGGCCGCATCGCCGGCATCAGCGACATCGCCGGCCGCCTTCTGCCACCCTATGCCGACAGCCGGTTTCTCTCGCGCTTCGGCTTCGTCATCGGCCTCGTTGCCGCGCCGCTCCTGATGATGGCGGTGACGGGCGCGCCCGTTCTCCAGACCGTTTCCGCCAATCTGCCGCTGATGGCCGCTGCCGGCCTGATCGCCGGCTTCGGCGCGGTCTGGGGCAATGGCTGCACCTCGGGCCACGGCGTCTGCGGCCTGTCGCGGCTATCGACCCGCTCGATGGTGGCGACCGCCGTTTTCATGGCGACCGCCTTCGCCACCGTCTACGTCACCCGCCACCTCGTCGGAGCCTGAAGCATGTCGTTTCTCGTCAATCTCGCGCTCGGCCTCGTCTTCGGTGTCGGCCTCGTCGTCTCCGGCATGTCCGACCCCGCCAAGGTCCTCAACTTCCTGGATCTCTTCGGCAGCTGGGATCCGTCGCTCGCATTCGTCATGGGCGGCGCGGTCGTCGTCGCCTTCGTCGGCTACCGGATCGTGCTGAAGCAGCCGAAGCCTGTCGCCGCCAAAAGGTTCCACCTGCCTACCCGCTCGGACATCGACGGCCGCATCCTCGCCGGCCCGGCGATCTTCGGCATTGGCTGGGGCCTCGGCGGCTTCTGTCCAGGCCCTGCGCTGACGGCGCTCGGCCTCGCCGCGCCCGGCACGCTCGTCTTCGTGCCCGCCATGCTGGCCGGCATGTGGGCCGCCCGCCTTCTCGGCGAACAGGGTCAGCGCAGCGCGCGAGCCTGAGAAGCGGCGGGCACCGCCCGCGGTGCCCGGCTGCATCGTCAACTTCGGCAGGTCACGCTCAGGCCACGTGTGGCGACAGGCTCCAGGCGGGATCCGATATCGCAGGTTGCACGGGTCGCGGCATCGGAATGGTGCTGAAGATCATCGTCAAGGCATCGATCAGGCCGATCACGCGCGCATCCGCGAGACTGTAGACGACATGCCGGGACACCTTCCGGGCCGCGACCAATCCCGTGCGGCGCAGTTCCCCCAGGCTTTGCGAGAGGGCCGGCTGCCGGATGTCGAGGCTATGCCCCAGTTCGGCGACCGTATGGTCCTTGTCGCGCAGGGCGATCAGGATCCGGAACCTGTCCGGATTGGCGCATCGCTTCAGGAGACGCGTCGCCTGGGCCGCGAATTCGGACTGATCTTGGCTTGGCCATTCCAGTTTCGACGTCATGCCGCCTCGCGCCACTGCATCTGCGAGATGTACGGCGCCATGGGCCTGCCGGCGTTGACATCGATCAAGCCGAACCGGGCCGTCTGAAGGGCTGAGCTTCGCCGAGCCTGGTCGGCGGGCGCAACGATCCTGAAGGCGAAACCGGCTACATCGCCGGGTCTTGCTCCCTGGGCCTTGTCACGACGGTCTGGACAGCGGCCTAACCTCTCCGTCTGGTACCGATTCGCGACCCGTCAAGCCGGAAGCGGTCCTCGGGCAGCGCCCGGTGGATCGTTCGGTCGCGATGGATCGATGCGTGCCAGTTCGGCCCAGGCGTCGTATTGCGACAGGAACACCTTGCCGGTCAGGTCGGCGAGGAAATGGGTGGACTTGAGCCGGTCCATGACCGGGCCCTTGACCTCCGACAGGTGCAGCGTCACGCCGATGTCGCGCAGATGGTGGTTGACCGCTTCGAGGCTTTCCAGCGCCGAGAAGTCGATCTCGTTGACGGCCGAGCACATCAGCACGACGTGGCGCAGCGATGGGCTTCGCGCGACGCGGTCCTGGATCAGGTCCTGCAGGAATCGGGCGTTGACGAAATAGAGGCTCTCGTCGACACGCAGCGTCAGAACCGTCTCGCTTGTCTCGACCGTGTGCCGGTCGATGTTGCGGAAATGCTGGGTGTCGGGCACCAGCCCGACCTCGGCGACATGGGGGCGCGACGTCTTGAACAGGTGCAGGCCGATCGAGAGCGCCACGCCGGTCGACACGCCTGCTTCGACGCCGAGACCGAGCGTCACCGCGATCGTCGCCGCGACGGCGACGAAATCGGCGCGCGAATAGGCCCAGGTCCGCGCCAGGATCGAGAAGTCGACAAGGCTGAGCACCGCCACGATGATCGTTGCGGCAAGCGTCGCCTGCGGCAGGAAGTAGATGAGCGGCGTCAGCGCGACCGCGGCGATCGCAAGCCCGGCCGCCGTAAACGCGCCTGCGGCCGGCGTCTCGGCGCCGGCATCGAAATTGACCACCGAGCGCGCGAAACCGCCGGTGACCGGATAGCCGCCCGTGAACGCCGCGCCGAGATTGGCGGCGCCCAGGCCGATGAGTTCCTGGTCGGGGTCGATGCGCTGGCGCTTCTTGGCGGCAAGAGTCTGGGCGACCGAGATTGATTCGACGAAGCCGATGATCGAGATCAGCATCGCAGGCACCGCCAGTTGCGCAATCAGGTCCGGCGCGAAGCCGGGCAGCGTCAACGGCGGCAGGCTCTGCGGCACGGCGCCCACGATCGTCACCCCGCGCCCCGCCAGGTCGAGCCCCCAGACCAGGAGCGTGGTGGAGAGGACGGCGAAGACCGGCCCCGCCTTGGTGACGATATCGGCGGGC